>Ga0114933_10001905_pt1 | contig 22488 bp, 18 predicted proteins | sample 4SBtaG_FD_89691 | JGI IMG/M metagenome (GOLD analysis project Ga0114933, IMG submission 89691) | Deep subsurface microbial communities from Kolumbo volcano to uncover new lineages of life (NeLLi) - 4SBTROV12_W25 metaG | ecosystem: Environmental > Aquatic > Marine > Volcanic | place: Kolumbo... | reverse complement strand
GAATTAAAATCTGCCTACCGTAAACTTATTCGAGAACATCATCCAGATACATTAATAGCCCAGGGCATGCCCGAGGAGTTCATTGAAATTGCTAATAATAAAGTAGCAGCTATAAATGCAGCCTACGATAAAATTTGCACTGATCGGGGCATTAAGTAACGAGTTTAATCTAATGACTAATGATCCTCCCGTTATATCTCTTCGAGAAATACAAGTCAGGTTTGGTAAAGATCCTTTATTAGATGGTGCTAATCTTCAATTAATACCTGGCTCAAGGACGTGCCTTGTAGGACGCAACGGCAGCGGTAAATCTACTATAATGAAAATCATTGCAGGTCTATTTGAACCTGATAATGGACAACTCTATTTTGAGCCCGGCTTGACTATAGGATATTTACAACAAGACGTTCCATTGCCTAATTCAGGCAATGTTGCATCATTCGTAGCAAATACAGGACATACAGAAGCCGCCAGATTTGAAGTCGATGATATTCTTTCTCGATTGGATATTGACGGAGATCGAGATATTAGTTCCTTATCGGGCGGTGAAAGCCGTCGCACAGCTTTAGCTCGTTCTTTACTAGGTAATCCGGATATACTTCTATTAGACGAGCCGACAAACCATCTAGACTTGCAAACCATACAATGGCTTGAACAAACATTACTCAATAGCAAAACAACTATTTTAGTGGTTAGTCATGACCGCGCGTTTTTAAAAAAAATAACAACAGATACTTTATGGGTACATCACAACCAGCTTTTGCACAACAAAAATGGGTATACTGATTTTGATAGATGGAGTGAGGCAATCTTAGATGATGAAGTTAAAGCCGAACATAAACTCCGTCAAAAAATTCGTTCGGAAGAACATTGGCTAGTATATGGTGTAACCGCAAGAAGAAAAAGAAATCAGGGCAGACTAAAATCACTTGAGCAATTGAGGGAAAGACGAAGGGCTACCCTTAAAGGTGAAACAAGCGTCAATATTGATTCAGATAGCGGCCCTATTAGTGGTCGATTAGTTATTGAAGCAAAGGAACTGGTCAAGTCCTATAAAAATAAAAATATAGTTAACAAATTTTCAACTAGAATATTAAAAGGCGATCGTATCGGTTTCATCGGTCCAAACGGAGCCGGAAAAACTACTTTATTAAATTTATTGATAGGAAATTTATCACCAGACAGCGGTCGGCTGCGCTTGGGAAGTAATTTGACAATCGCTTTATTTGATCAGACACGTCAAAGTTTAAATCTTGATGAAACCTTATGGCAAACTCTAGTTCCTGAAGGTGGGGATTCACTAAATGTACGTGGCAAGCAACGGCATGTCGTAGCATATCTACGTGATTTTTTATTTGATGAAAAACAAGCAAAATCTCCCGTTTCTTCTCTCTCTGGGGGAGAAAAGAACCGTTTACTTCTGGCCAAAATTCTTGCCAAACCAAGTAATTTATTAGTTTTAGATGAACCTACCAATGATCTAGATTCAGACACTCTTGATGTACTTCAAGAAATGCTTGATGATTATGATGGAACTTTACTACTCGTTAGTCATGACCGAGAATTCTTAGACCGTATAGTTACAAGTACTATAGCTATCGAAAGCGATGGAATTATTACAGAATACGCGGGAGGTTACTCAGACTATCTTTATCAGAAAAAGGATCAAAAGCGATCCATCGATGATACAGGTTCGAAGAAAAGAAAAAAAACTCAAAAAAATAGTAAGTTTAAGAATAAAATATTAAAAAAATTATCTTATAATGATCAACGCGAATTAGAAAAATTACCTAAAATAATTTCTAATTTACAAGCAGCTAAAAAACAAATTGAATCTATACTAGCTGACCCTAATTTATACACTCAAGATGCGCTAAAATATAATGACAATGCTGAAAAATTGAAAAAATTAAATGTTGAAATAATTGAAGCGGAAGATCGTTGGTTATGCTTAGAAACTGCTCTAGAGGATCTAAGTAAATAACTTTAACATGACCAAAATAACTTATTATCCCTCAACCAATTTTAATGAAAGAATGCCTGAAGGAACAGGCCCAGTAAAAATTGATATTCTAGTAATACATTATACCGGCATGATACCCGAAAATAGCGCATTAGATTGGTTATGCAATCCAGAATCCAATGTAAGTGCTCACTATTTAATTGATGAAAAAGGAATTATTTTTAATCTTGTACCGGTCCTTATGCGCGCCTGGCATGCGGGGGAAAGCTATTGGCGCGGGGCAACAGATATTAACTCTCGTTCGATAGGTATTGAGCTTGTAAATCCTGGGCATGATTTTGGTTATCGTGACTTTTCTTTAAACCAGGTTAATTCTTTAATTTATTTAGCAAAAATAATTTTATCACAATATCCTATTCCACCTCGTAATGTCCTTGGACATTCAGACATATCGCCCGCTCGTAAAATTGATCCAGGAGAACGATTTCCATGGAAACAACTCGCAAAAGAGGGCATAGGTTTATGGCCCAATAAAAAAAGATCAAATAATACTGAACCGAGCAATAAACAAGTTATAAGGATGCTAAAATCTTATGGATATGACACTGAAAATAATTCACTTAGTGACCTAGTGACAGCCTTCCAAAGACATTTTCGTCCAGAACGCTGTGACGGTATAGTGGACAAGGAAACACAGGTTCAGTTAGAAAACCTAATTTTTTCTGTTGCAGAATAGTTGATAAACTCTTAATCATTAGAGGTCAGATGGTCGGATAGCTGCGCATAAAAATTGGGAAACCTTTTTATGTGAGGAAAGTCCGGGCTCCACGGAAATACGGTGCCGGTTAACGGCCGGCGGGGGCGACCCTAGGGAAAGTGCCACAGAAAAGAAACCGCCTATATGTAATACTTTAAGTAAAATATGGGTAAGGGTGAAATGGTGCGGTAAGAGCGCACCGCGCAGCCGGCAACGGAAGCGGCATGGTAAACCCCACTGGGAGCAAGATCGAATAGAGGTGACAGATGGCATATTTCCGTGCCGTCACCCGGGTGGATCGCAAGAGGTATTCGGCAACGAATGCCCCAGATGAATAGCTATCTCTTACCAAACTAAAGTTTTGGCAAGAACAGAACCCGGCTTATAGACCATCTGGCTTTATTATAAACTGTTGTTTAATACACTGTTCTACTTGAGCTTATAGAAAATAATTTATGTAATAACCTAATAGAAAATCAAAAATATACGATTATTTTTTTAGCCATATTAAGAACATTACAAGAACAATTAATAGTCATATTCATCCATTATTAAAATAGCCTTCGTGTTACCCCTACGCTCATGACCTTAGGTAAGTATTAAACACTATAAAATTCTATCGTGATTTATAACAAATTTAACCTCTAGACCGTTGACTGACCATATTTTTCCATGTTATCCCATATATTCCCAATTTAGGGTGTTTCTTGGTATAAGTGTTGAAATAACCAAATAATTGGGAATATGGGTTCAATCCGACTTATGTCGGGCGTTAGGGGCGTTACGGATAGCGAGCAAAAAAAATGGCGTTGTTTCTTTCAACGACTATAAATAAAGTTGATACAAAAGGACGAGTATCAGTCCCAGCTGCATTTCGTGCATCACTGGTTGGGCAGCATTTTCATGGGATAGCAGCCATACCATCCTTTAAATACCCTGCTATTCAGTGCGGTGGTATGGACTGGATGGAACAACTAAGCAGTGGTGTTAACGCATTTGATTTCTTTTCAGACGAACATGACACACTAACAGCCGCCTTATTTAGCCAAACCGAACAGCTTTCGTTTGATGGAGAAGGACGAGTTATCTTACCGACTTCACTCGTTCAACATGCAAATATTAATAAAGAAGCAGCTTTTGTTGGTCGAGGGCCAACATTTGAAATTTGGGAACCTATTGCTTTCAAAAAACACCAAATTGATGCGACACAAAAAGCAGCCGAACAACGACTAACCTTAAGACCACCGTCCCCCCCTGGTATAAATGAGGGGAAAGGTTGATGGTGACTGCCGAAACCCGGCATCGTCCTAACCAGGTAGGTCCTGAGACCAAACGTGGTTTAGTAAACACACACACACCTGTACTTTTAGATTCTATAATACCTGCTATTAACCCTAGTAATGGCAAAGTTTATGTTGATGGCACTCTCGGAGGAGGAGGTTATGCACGTGCCTTACTTGAAGCCGCAGACTGCATAGTATGGGGTATCGATAGAGACCCGGATGCAATTCAAATTAATACCAATTTGGCAGACCACTATGAAGGACGTCTAAAATTAGTTTCTGGGCATTTTGGAGATATGCAGGCCCTGTTATCAGAAAGAGGTGTTTTTAATGCTGATGGAGTGACGCTCGATCTAGGCTTATCATCCATACAAATGGACAACCCAGATCGTGGGTTTGCTTTTTCCCAAGACGGCCCCCTTGATATGAGGATGGACAAGTCAGGCCAAAGCGCTGCGGAATTAGTTAATTTTATGGGTGAAGATGAATTAGCAGACATAATTTACAATTATGGTGAAGAGCGTATGTCACGACATATAGCTAGCGCTATAGTAAAAGAACGAAGAAAAACACCAATAGAAACAACGGGCCAGCTTGCCAATATAATTCGAGAAGTCGTCAGATCCCGAGCAACCAAAAACAAATCAAACCGCAACAAAATTGATCCAGCAACTCGTACATTTCAAGCTATCAGAATTAAAGTAAATGATGAACTATCAGAACTTGATCGCGGCCTAGATGCAGCCGAAAAAATACTAAAACCTGGCGGAAAACTGGCCGTTGTATCTTTTCACTCGCTTGAAGACCGAATTGTAAAGCTGTTTTTACGAAAACGCAGTGGCAGCGATGCGCGAGCCTCTAGACACTTACCCGAAATCGTCTCAATTAAAGAACCTACGTGGACGCTATTAACTAAAAGGGCAATTAAACCAAGTGAACCAGAAATTTCTAAAAACCCCAGAGCCCGTTCTGCCCGCCTAAGAGTAGCGGAAAGAACTAAAGCTCCAAGCTGGGGTTTTATTAATGAAGGAAGCGAATAATGAGGCGACCAACAACTCTAATAGTCTTTTTGCTCGCAATCCTAACAGGTGGAATTCTATATAGTGTTGCTTATAAAGTTTCTGCACTCGAAGAGGAACTCACCACACTTAATAAAAATATTAAGCACAGTCGTTATAATACACACGTACTAAAAGCTGAATGGAGTAGCTTAAATCAGGCTGAAAGACTTCAAGATCTCAGCCATAGGCTCCTTGATCTTAAACCCCTTCAAGGTAAACAGTTTTCAAAACTATCTTCCCTACCTATGCGTAAAAAAGACAGTTCAAATGAGAAAATTTTACTGGGATTAAAATCTGAAAAATCAAATCCAGCTTTTTCTACAAATCTACCAGAAACATCTAACATTAGACCAAAGCCTAAACCAATAGCCCCCGATCAAGTCCCTAAGGAGCTTAAACTAGCGTCACAGAACAAGGCAATTTCCTTAGGGGCTTCAAAATTAACATTTGAGAAGAACAAGCTGGATACAGCACTAAGGGAAATATTCAGCAATAATTCTATTTACACTGCAAGTAGCGCACAATGACTGAACGAATTTCTTTCGAGAGTGCTCAAAAAAAAGCACTGGATATAGCGCGAACAAGACTTGTGCTGGGTGGGGCGCTCATGTCGGCCGCATTCATAGTAGTTATTATTAAACTTATTGGTGTCACAGCCTTTAGTGAGGCTGAGAAGACTTTCGTTACCAATGCCCGCAACATTGTTTCAGAAACAAAAATGGGACGCGCAGACATAGTTGACCGCAACGGATATTTATTAGCCACAACACTGGTAACCCATAGTTTATTTGCTAACCCCGATAAAATAATTGATGTAGATTCTACCGCTGATTCACTAGCAAGTATTTTTCCTAGCCTGAGTAAAACTTCGATAACAAAAACACTTTCTAAAAAAAATAAAAATGGAAAAAAGAGAACGTTTGTTTGGCTGAAGAGACATATAACTCCCAAACAAGCTTATAAAGTCAATCGGCTTGGTATTCCTGGTTTAGATTTTAAATATGAAGAAAGACGAATTTATCCTCATAGTAACCTTCTCTCCCATGTAGTTGGATTTACCGACAGAGATAATAAAGGACTGAAAGGCATAGAGCTTAAATACGAAGAACATTTATCTAAAACAAAAGAACCATTAAAGCTATCAATTGACATACGTATTCAGCAAATCCTCAAACAAGAATTATCGTTTCAAATAAACAAATTCATGGCCATAGGCGGGTCTGGATTAATGATGGATGTAAATTCTGGTGAAATCTTATCGTTGCTATCTTTGCCAGACTTTGATCCGAATGTATCCAGCAAAAAACGCCCTTTGCCTAGGGATCGTAATGTTTCGGACACTTATGAGCTTGGGTCAATTTTTAAAATTTTTAACCATGCCATAGCTCTTGAAACAGGCGTCGCTAAAATGAATAGTCATTATGACGCTAGAAAGCCCATCTATATAGGACGCCATAAAATAGATGATTATCACGCTCAATATCGATGGCTTACAGTGCCAGAAATATTTACATACTCGTCAAATATTGGTTCTGCAAAGATGGCTCTTGATATTGGCCATAAAACCCAGCGTAAATATTTTGGAAATCTGGGACTATTACGTAAATCAGACGTGGAGTTGCCAGGTTTAGAACCTCCACAACTCCCAGACCGATGGAATAAACTAGCATCGATGACTCTCTCATATGGACATGGGATAGCAGTTAGCTCTCTTCAGGTAGCTTCAGCCGCTGCCAGTGTAATTAATGGAGGCACTTTTCTCCCAGCCACTCTTATCCAAAGTGATAAACCTAAGCTGCCCGGGCAAAAAGTTATATCAGAAAAAACCTCAGAAAACATGCGTAAATTGCTTCGTATGGTTGTGGAGAATGGTACTGGCAGAAATGCCGAAGCTCCCGGATATATGGTTGGAGGTAAGACGGGAACCGCAGACAAACAGGGGGATGGAGGTTACAAAACGGCCAAAGTGATTTCGTCATTTATCGGTGTCTTTCCAATGAATGCTCCTCGCTACATAATTCTAGTACAACTTGATGAACCCAAGGGTATAAAGGAGAGCCATGGATACAGAACGGGCGGTTGGACAGCGGCCCCAGTTGTTGGCCAGGTTATTTCTAAAGTTGCGCCTCTACTGAATATAACGCCTATCGATAATAAACTCAGCTCAATCATAAATGTCTCTTCTCCTGGTCCTGAGAGACAAAAAAGAACAATGGATTGAGTGGATAATGTCAATAAATACAGCTCTGAATATTCTAACCAGCCTGTCACCGAAAGGTATAGCTTCAGATAGCAGGCTTGTTGAACCAGGCTATCTGTTCGTAGCATTACCAAGCATGACGCCAAAATTATCTCATAGTGGAGGTATGTATATAAAAGAAGCCATAAACAGAGGAGCTGCCGCAGTCTTAGCACTACCTGGTACTGAAGTAGAAGCCGAAATACCATTGCTAGTTGATGAGAATCCCCGTCGCCTACTTGCATATCTTGCAGCTCAATTTTACCAGCATCAACCTAAAATAGCTGTTGCAGTTACAGGAACAAATGGAAAAACATCGGTTGCTGGGTTTACAAGACAAATTTGGTCAAAGCTAGGATATCGATCAGCCAGTATAGGTACCTTAGGGTTAGAAGGAGATGATGTAACTAAGCCATCCCACCTCACTACACCCGATCCATTAGATTTACATCGAACATTAGCCGAACTTTCATCAGCTAATTATGATTGCGTTGCAATTGAAGCTTCATCGCATGGTATAGATCAATATCGCCTTGATGGCGTTCGTTTATCAGCCGCTGCTTTTACTAACCTAACTCGAGATCATCTAGATTATCATGAGACTGAATCTAACTATTTCTCGGCTAAAAAAAGACTCTTTGAAAAAATATTACCACCCGAAAGTACAGCAGTATTGAACAGTGATAGCCCTTATTACATTGAAATGCGTGATTTATGCAGACAGGCGGGGCATATAATATGTTCTTATGGTAAAAATAGCAGTGAAATCCGTATAGATGACATATTACCAACCCATAATGGCTTGCGCTTATGTGTTACTATATCAAAACGTTCATATGAAACTCATCTTCCTTTAATTGGCTCATTCCAAGCTTATAATGTGCTGTCAGCACTAGGTTTGGTTATGGCCTGTGGCATATCAACAGAAGAGGCTTTTTCTGTTCTAGCAGGCCTAAACGGTGTTCGCGGACGGATGCAACTTATTGGTCGCCATCCAAACGGAGCGGCAATATATACTGACTATGCCCACACACCTGACGCATTAAAAAACTCACTTAGCGCAATACGGCCCCATATTAATGGAAATCTTTCCATAGTATTTGGAGCTGGTGGAGATCGAGATAAACATAAACGTAAAATGATGGGTAATGTAGTTGAAAAATTCTCAGATCGCGCAATCATTACAGATGACAACCCTAGATTTGAAGACCCAAAAATAATTCGCCGCCAAATCATCGCTGGATGCCCGGGAGCATCTGAATTTGATAATAGAACCGAAGCTATAAAAGCCGCTATCCATGAGCTTGAAAAGAATGACGCACTAATAATTTCAGGCAAAGGACATGAGAACGAACAGATTATCGGTAATCAATCCATACCACACGATGATGCAAAAATAGCTATTGATATTATTTCTAGTCTTGGAGGGGATATTAACTAATGAAACCTCTAGAACAATCACTTTGGACAAAAGAAGATGTTTCTATGGCTACTAAAGGCCTTCCTTCAGGTATGATGTCTAATGGTTGGCTTGCTAAAGGGGTATCTATTGATAGCCGCACTTGTTTACCCGGAGATATGTTTATAGCTTTATCGGGAACAAATTTTGACGGTCATAATTATGTTTCAGATGCATTAGCTTCAGGTGCAGTTGCAGCGATAGTTAGCAGAATACCTGAAGGTTTAGAAAACTCACCAGCACTAGTGGTTGTGGAAGACAGCAATCAAGCTCTAATAGATTTAGCACGTTTTGCACGAGCTCGAACCAGTGCAAAAATTATTGGCATAACTGGATCGGTTGGTAAAACAACCACTAAAGATGGTTTAACAGCAGCACTTAGCGTCTGTGGCAACACGCATTCGACAATAGGCAACCTTAATAATCATATAGGCGCACCTCTTACACTTTCTCGTTTACCTAATAATGCTGTCTATAGCGTTATAGAATTGGGAATGAATCATAGTGGAGAGCTAAATGAAATTTCAACATTATCTCAACCAGATATTGCGGTAATAACTAATATTGAGGCGGTTCATTTAGAAAATTTTGATAGCGTTTATGGTATTGCTGACGCCAAATCTGAAATCTTTGCAGGTTTAGGCAATACAGGTACTGCAATACTTAACCGAGATAACGTTTATTTTGCATATTTATCTTCAATAGCAGCGGAATATGGTGTCAGCAGAGTACTAAGCTTTGGAGCTGATCCAGATTCTTATTCACGATTGATTTCAATGAAGAATATAGCTGGTGGAAGCGATGTAACTGCAGAGGTCAACGGACAAACTATTAAATATCGCCTTAACACACCAGGCCGCCATCAGGTTAAAAATTCATTAGCTATACTTGCTGTAGTCGCTAGTCTTGAAGCTGATGTTGTAAGTGCCAGTGCTGAACTTGCCAATATAACTGCTCCTTTGAGAAGAGGTCGTCATTATAAAGTAACAAGTTCTAAAGGCGAGTTTATAGTAATTGATGATAGTTATAATGCTAGTCCAGCATCAATGAGAGCCTCGTTTGAGGTTCTGGCGTCTGCAACCTCAGTATCTAGTGGACGCAAGGTAGCAGTACTTGGTGATATGTTAGAGTTAGGCCCTGATTCTCGAAAAATCCATGCTGGGCTTGCTCAGCATCTTACAACAAATAAAATTGATCAAGTTTTTACTGCAGGGACCTTAATGTCTGAATTAGATAAGGCCCTGCCTAAGTATATGCGAGGCGGCCACAGAAATACCCCGGAAGAATTACTACCCATAGTAATGCAATCCATTAGAGATGGTGATGTCGTTTTAGTAAAAGGATCTCTTGGCAGTCGCGCTGGGCCAATAGCGGATGCTTTGATTAATACTTATGAAGATGAAGGCACCTCATTTCAAATATTAAATGGGGACAATCATAATGTTATTTAACCTCCTTGCACCCCTCGCTGATGAATATAGTATATTTTTTCTTTTTCAGTCACTTACCTTCCGAGCTGGAAGCGCGGTTATAACAAGTTTGGTAGTGGCTTTCGTCTTTGGCCCATGGATTATTGGACGGCTAAAGCAACAACAACCGCAGGGCCAGCCCATCCGTGAAGATGGTCCACCCCAACATTTTGCTAAAGCTGGTACACCAACCATGGGAGGGTTTTTAATTCTACTAGCTGTTACTGTGTCAACTTTACTATGGGCCGACCTTAAAAACGGATATGTTTGGGCCGTTTTATTAATCACTATAGGCTTTGGGACAATCGGCTTTATTGACGATTATCGTAAACTAAATAATGAGAGTTCAAGCGGCCTACCCGGAAAACTGCGTATTACATTAGAAATACTAGTTGCTGGAATTGCTACCATTTGGATTATGTCCATGATGGGGTCACCTTTATCAACAGGACTGGCCTTACCTTTTGCCAAAGATGTTCTAGTAAATCTAAGTTGGTTCTTTTTACCTTTTGCAATTTTTGTAATTGTAGGCTCATCAAATTCGGTGAATCTCACAGATGGATTAGATGGACTAGCAATTGTCCCTGTGATGATCGCTGCAGGCAGCCTTGGGCTAATATCCTATTTAGTAGGAAATGCCGTATTTGCAAACTATTTACTTATTTTTGCTGTTCCTGGCTCAGGAGAGTTATCAGTATTCTGTGGAGCCTTAGTTGGTGCGGGTCTAGGATTCTTATGGTTTAACGCTCCTCCAGCGATGGTGTTTATGGGTGACACTGGCTCTCTATCTATGGGAGGTGCTTTGGGTGGCGTAGCCGTAGTCACAAAACATGAATTAGTATTAGCAATTATAGGAGGCTTATTTGTCTTAGAAACAGTCTCAGTAATAGTTCAGGTTGGTTCATATAAGCTAACAGGACGTCGCGTATTTCGAATGGCCCCTTTGCACCACCATTTTGAACAAAAAGGTTGGGCAGAACCAACAATTGTTATCCGTTTCTGGATAATTGCTTCAGTCCTAGCTCTCGCCGGCCTTGCAACCCTTAAATTACGCTGATTTCAAAATGAAAACTGAGTTTCAACCCCATATTAACCTTTCTTCATACACAGGAAGACCTGTGGCTATTCTAGGACTGGGTAAATCAGGACTATCGGCTGCCCATGTATTAAAACATCATGGAGCAGATGTGCGTGCATGGGATGACGACCCAAAAAAGAGAACTACAGCCAAAAAAAATGGTATATCTCTTGTAAACCTAACTACTTCAGATATGACGGACATTCCGGAATTAGTACTTAGCCCAGGAATACCTCAAACATTTCCGTCCCCTCACCCAATAGTGACAAAAGCAAGAAAAGCTGGATGCAAAATTATCTGTGATATTGAACTTTTAGCACGCGCGGAGACTAAAGCAGCTTATGTAGGCATTACCGGTACAAATGGAAAGTCTACAACCACAGCTCTTATTGGTCATATTTTAAAAAATATTGGTAAACGATCAGCAATTGGTGGCAATATTGGTGAACCAGCCCTTACACTAACCGCGATGGGCCCTAATGGTGTTTATGCACTTGAGCTGTCATCTTACCAACTTGAACTCATTTCATCTAAAATTTTTAATGTCTCCATTTTACTAAACATCACCCCCGATCATCTTGACCGCCATGGAGATATGAATGGTTATATAGCAGCAAAGAAAAAAATTTTTGTTAAACAAAAACCCAAAGGACTAGCTATAGTTAGTATCGACGATGATGCTTGCCGAGAAATTTATAATAATTTATTGGAAACGACAAAAACAGTTGTCCCAATATCGGTAAAAGAACATGTTACAGGAGGAATATACGTTGAAAAAGGATGGCTAATAGACAACAGAAGCAGGACCAATAAACGTATATTAGACCTTCGAAAAGTGATAACCCTTCCCGGCTATCATAATGCGCAAAATGCTGCTGCTGCATACGCAGCTACTTCGATATTTGTGGATATTAAAAATCCAAATTCTCATAAATTAATAGCAGACGCAATATCAACATTCCCTGGTCTTGCTCATCGGCAAGAGTTAATTAGAACAGTTAGAAAGTGTAGATTCGTTAATGACTCAAAAGCTACAAATGCTGAAGCTACAGCTCAAGCCCTTGCTAGCAATAAAAATATTTTTTGGATAGCCGGCGGTAGAGAAAAAGCTGGAGGAATATCTTCGTTAGCATCTCTCTTTCCTCGTATAAAGCATGCCTTTTTAATTGGCGAAGCAGCCGAGAGTTTTTCTAAAACACTTGAAGGCAATATTCCTTACACCATTAGTTTTAACCTAGAAAATGCAGTTTCAGAGGCTGCAGAACTAAGTAAACTAGAAACAGAACAGTGTGTAGTTTTACTTTCACCAGCGTGCTCATCTTTTGATCAATTTTCTAGTTTTGAATCCCGTGGGGAAGCATTTCGTAAAGTTGTTTTAAATTTGGTGGAGACAAAATTATGACAACCTTCTCAAGGACCGATACTTCAATTGTAGGACGCTGGTGGTGGACAGTTGATCGGTGGACTCTTGCCGCTGTAGTCATGCTCATGGCTTTTGGAACAATGCTAACCCTAGCTTCGAGTCCTTCTATCGCCATCAGTTATAATTATGATAGCCTCCATTTTGTAAAAAGACATTTAGTCTACCTACCTTTATCAGCGACAGTCATCATTATAGTGTCAATGATGACCCCCTTACAGATAAGACGCTTGGCACTATTTGCCTTCGGGTTATGCGTAATCGGACTAGCCATTACTTTAGTTTTAGGCGTTGAGGTTAAAGGTTCTAGACGCTGGCTAAAATTTGCTGGGTTGTCATTGCAAGTGTCCGAATTTGCTAAACCAACTTTTGCTGTAGTCACGGCCTGGTTGTTTGCGCAAAGAATCCGGGGAACAAATTTTCCCGGATATACAATTTCATCCATCTCATTTTTGATTTTAATTGCCTTAGTATTGCGTCAGCCAGACTTCGGTCAAACAGCAATAATAAGTTTGGTGTGGATGGCTCAGCTATTTCTAACTGGATTACCAATATGGATTGTAACTGTTTTATTAATACTAGCTGTTGCAGGATTATTTATAGCCTACAAAACAATACCCCACGTAAGTGACCGCATTAATAACTTTTTAAACCCAGAATCCGCAGATAGATACCAAATTGAAAAGAGTATTGATTCATTTAAAAACGGAGGTCTTTTTGGTCAAGGGCCAGGTGAGGGAGTGGTGAAAAACCATTTACCTGATGCACATTCTGATTTCGTTTTCGCAGTTGCAGGTGAAGAGTTAGGCCTACTTCTAACACTGGTCATAATAATATTATTTGCCTTTATAGTGATGCGGGGCATGGTCAAGGCAATGAGTGAAAATAATTTATTTATCCTACTCGCAGTTTCAGGATTACTAGTTCAGTTTGGCTTACAAGCTTTAATTAATATGGCATCAAACCTTGATTTAATACCAACAAAAGGAATGACACTTCCCTTCATAAGCTACGGCGGCTCATCGCTGCTCGCCATCGCCTTGGGAATCGGAATGCTATTGGCATTAACACGAAGACGTATAGGCAAGGTAGACGGTGCATGAGTGAACTAATTAAACAGCCTATAATGATTGTAGCAGGAGGAACTGGCGGACATATGTTCCCCGGGGTTGCTCTGGCACAGACACTTACAATGCGTGGGTATCGAGTCATTTTCGTTAGCGATAATCGTGGCGCTGATCTAAGCCGAGAAAGTTTAGGTTTACCCGAGGGCATTGATCGCTTTGTAATTTCTAGTGGGCGGTTTGGTGGAGGTATTTTATCTAGTATTAAAGGAATTTTTCAACTTATTAATGGGTTTTCTCAAGCATGGCGTTTGATTAGACGTATAAGGCCAGTAATTGCTGTTGGCTTCGGTGGTTACCCAACAATACCTCCTATACTTGCAGCTGGGCTGAAAGGAATCCCGACTGTTATTCATGAACAAAATGCTGTTCTAGGACGAGCGAATCGACGATTAGCGCGAGGCGCCCAAGCCTTTGCCTTATCTTTTAATGAAACCGCAAAACTAAGCGCCTCAGGTGCTTCCAGGGCAAGAGTTGTAGGGAATCCCATACGAAAAGAAATTGCTGACCTGGCACGCGAACCTTACCTCCCACCAAACAATATAATACAGGTTCTTATTCTGGGTGGCAGTCTAGGGGCTCAAGTTTTTTCTAAAATCGTGCCGGCAGCTTTTAATACTATTTCTCCTGGAACTAGATTAAAATTTAGAGTTAGCCAGCAGTGTCGCTCAGAAGATATTGTTGAAGTAAAGGAAATTTATAAAAAACTACAAATGAACGTAGAGCTGGCAACTTTTTTTGAAGATATTCCTAGTCGTATTGCTAACTCTCACATGGTTATTTGCCGTTCGGGGGCATCAACAGTAGCTGAATTAACAGCAGCCGGCAAACCGGCTTTATATGTTCCCTACCCAAGCGCTATTGACGACCATCAAACCAGTAACGCCCGGGCAGTTGAACACGGAGGTGGTGGTTGGGTCTTTCTACAATCAGAATTTACTCCTGGAGCTCTAGCTGGATGGTTAGAAGCTGCAATAGAAAACCCAAAAGGTCTTACCGGGGTTGCAGAAGCAGCAAAAAAACTTGGCAACCCAGCAGCTGCAGATTTACTTGCAGACTTAGTCTTAGATAATTTACCTACCAATAGTAATTTAGATAAAGATAAAAAAACACTAGGGGGAAGTGAGTTATGAAGGCTCTACCTCTTGATATTGGTGTTGTTCACTTTATTGGTATCGGCGGAATTGGAATGAGCGGAATTGCAGAGACATTTCATGCCCTAGGTTATTCCGTCCAAGGTAGCGACGTATCCGAAAGTAGTAATACGAAGAGACTACAAGAGTTGGGCATAAAGGTATTTATTGGCCATAATAGTGAAAATTTAAAAGGCGCCTCAGTCGCCGTGATATCTACGGCTATAAAACAAGATAATACAGAAGTTGTAAGTGCCCGTGCACAACTAATGCCCGTAGTTCGCCGCGCTGAAATGTTGGCAGAACTAATGCGATTAAAATGGTCAATTGCAATCGGAGGCACACACGGAAAAACAACTACAACATCTTTAGTTGCAGCTGTTTTAGATGCTGCAAAGTTTGATCCCACCGTAATAAACGGAGGAATCATAAATGCTTATGGAACAAATGCTCGCCTAGGTTCGGGGGACTGGATGGTAGTCGAGGCAGATGAATCTGACGGTACCTTCATTAAATTGCCAGCTACAATTGCGGTAGTTACCAATATCGATCCCGAACATCTTGATTTTTATGGTGATTTTGACTCCTTACGTGATGCTTTTACTGCTTTTGTTTCTAATATTCCTTTTTACGGATTTGCTACTCTCTGCATTGATGACCCCGAAGTGCAAGCCCTAGTATCTCTTCTATCAGACAGGCGTATAATTACCTATGGATTCTCACGACAATCAGATATTAGAGGTATTAATCTTAAACCGCTGCCAGATGGCATAAGTTTTGATGTTGAAATTGCTAACCGGGGAGAACGTACTGCAAGAATTATTAACAATCTAAATCTACCAATGTATGGTTCTCATAATGCTCAGAACGCCCTTGCGGCAATAGCCCTGGCTATAGAAATGGGTGTGGATGATGAATCCATACGTCAAGGTTTAGCTGGTTTTGCAGGTGTTAATAGAAGGTTCACAAAAGTAGGTGAGGTATCTGGAATAAAAATTATTGATGATTATGGTCATCATCCTGTAGAAATTTCCGCAGTTCTTGATGCTGCACGAAGCAGCTCATCTGGTAACGTAATAGCAGTATTCCAACCGCATCGTTTTTCAAGAGTATTAAGTCTTTTTGAAGATTTTTGTACTTGTTTCAATGATGCTGATACTGTTTTCATTAGCGACATTTATGCAGCAGGAGAAGAAGAGATAGAGGGCGTGAACCGTGAGGCTCTTGTTGTGGGACTAAGAGATCATGGCCACAGAGACGTTCGTTCTATTATTAATCCGGATAGCCTCGCTGAGTTAGTTGCTAATGTAGCTAAAACTAATGACATTGTAATTTGTCTGGGTGCTGGAAATATAACTAACTGGGCACAATCACTACCTGGAGAGTTAAACTCTATTATTAAGTCAGATAGCGGAAAACTGACATGATAATAAGTAAGCCTCAAAACTCAATAGATTTAATCGAAAAATTGCCTACCGTGCGTGGAAAATATGACCTAAATGCAAAAATTGCAAAATATACCTGGTTCAGAACAGGAGGACCTGCTGAAGTTTTATACAGGCCAGCTGATATAGAAGACTTAGCTAACTTTCTTTATGAAAAACCCAGGGATATTCCTATAACATTACTGGGTGTTGGCTCAAATGTACTTGTACGTGATGGAGGAATACCCGGAGTCGTAATCCGGCTTGGACGACCATTTTCAACTATTCGAACCGAAGGTAGTCAAATATATGCTGGCGCTATGGCTCTTGATTATAATGTAGCAAAAGTTGCTCGCGATGAAGCAATATCTGGATTTGAATTTCTTGCTGGCATTCCTGGCACCATAGGTGGTGGCCTCAGAATGAATGCTGGAGCCTATGGTCGTGAACTTAAAGACATTGTAACGCAAGTTATGGTTATCACTCAGCAAGGAAAAATTGAATCTTTATCTCCAGATGACTGGGGACCGCGTTATCGCGGATGTAATATTTCGACAAACTGGGTTTTTACAGGCTGCTTAATGTCGGGTTCGTGGGGTAATAAAACTGATATCACGAGAGCGATGGAACTAGTTCAGGAGACACGAGAAATTGCCCAACCTATTAGAGAACGTACTGGTGGAAGTACATACAAAAACCCTAATGGTAATAAAGCCTGGGAACTGATTGATCGCTCAGGTTGTAGAGGTCTTAGACTTGGAAATGCTCAGGTATCCAAGAAACATTGTAATTTTCTGGTAAATTTAGGCGGAGCCACTGCAGCTGATATTGAAGGTTTAGGCGAAGAAGTACGAAGGCGAGTTCGTGAAGTTACAGGAGTTGAATTGGAATGGGAACTTGAGCGCATAGGAACCCCAGCAGAGGATATATCATGAGCACTAAAGTAGCTGTTCTAATGGGTGGCATATCCGCTGAAAGGGAAGTATCTCTTAACTCAGGGGAAAAATGTTCAAAAGCACTTGAAGAAGCGGGTTACGTTGTTAATAAAATAAATGTAACAGAGAATATAAATGCATTGTTAGATGCACTTAATCCACCCCCTGATGTTGTATTCAACGCACTGCATGGGCGATACGGTGAGGACGGCTGTATACAAGGTTTACTTAACTTACTTCGCATACCTTATACTCATTCTGGTGTTATGGCATCAGCACTAGCGATGAATAAGTATGCCGCTCGCAAAATATTTGATTCTCAAAATATTGAAACAGCTGAAGCCATAATGGCTACTTCCAGTGATCTTAAGAATGGCGAGCCAATGAAACCCCCATATGTCGTCAAACCTATAAATGAAGGATCATCAGTTGGTGTTCATATTGTTCTAGAAAATACAACTCGTCCAACAAATTTTATTGATATGCCTGAGGTATTATTAGTTGAACGCTATATTCCAGGTCGAGAACTAACAGTGGCGGTTATGGGAGATAGTTCAGAATCTCGTCCACTTGCGGTAACTGAATTAATACCCAGCACAGGTTTTTATAATTATGAAGCCAAATACACCGATGGGAAAACTAAACATATTTGCCCCGCATCTATTTCACCAGAAATATATAAATTAGCTATGGAATGGTCAGCAACTGCTCATCAAGCACTAGGATGTAGAGGAATCAGCCGATCAGACCTACGCTATGATGAGTCAAAAAATCAATTAATAATGCTCGAGGTTAATACGCAACCTGGTATGACTAGTCTTTCACTAGTCCCAGAACAAGCAAATCATGTAGGCATTTCATTTCCCGAATTAGTTAGCTGGCTAGTGGAGAATGCCCAATGCGATTGAATCCTAAAGCTACTAAAAATAAAAAAATAGCTAATCGCCCAACTATTTCCCAATTGAAACAGAGGCGAATCACTGTTCTTGCCGTAATCATAGTGTTTGTTGTTGGTGTCACAGGAATAATCTGGTCTGCAGTGAGCACGGGTTGGGTAGAAAATAAAATGGAATTAGCAAAAAATAATGTAATTGAAGTAACTGCATCTGCAGGCATGATAGTTGAATCAATTTATTTGAGGGGAAGCCAGGCCACCTCAAGATCAGATTTATTAGAAACATTAGATATTAAAAAAGGAACTCCAATATTAAAGGTTGATATTGAAGAAGCTAGACTGCGTGTAGAATCACTCGGGTGGGTAAAATCAGCAACCTTGGTGCGAATTTTACCAAACGTTATTTTCTTGGAAATAAAAGAGAGAAAGGCGCTAGCTCTTTGGCAACGAAGCCGCCGCCCTCCAGTCTTAATTGATAGAGAAGGAGATGTAATACAGAAAAGAAATTTAGCTAAATACTCTAACCTGCCACTAGTTGTTGGGCAAGATGCTGCAAAAAATGCCGCCATGCTCATTGAGCGCTTACATCAATACCCTTTGATATATAATGAAGTTAAAGTAGCGATTAGAGTCTCACAAAGGCGTTGGAATTTAAGACTAAAAAATAATATAGAGATTCGACTGCCAGCAGAAAATATTTCTACTGCTCTGAACCAACTATCCGAATATCAAAATAAACATTCGTTATTTGATCGCAACATCATTGCTGTAGATTTGCGTGTACCTGACCGGTTGATAGTCCGCGTTAATAATCAGGAAAAAAAGTTTAAGAAAGTTATCGGCGAAAACACTTAAGGTAGTAAGGACTTAACATTGTGACAAAAAGTCAAAACCGCGCACGTACAGGTACAATTGTTGCCCTCGACATAGGTACGAGCAAGGTGTGTTGCCTAATAGCTAGAGTTGAACGACCACCGGTTGAAAATGGTACTAGAATAATAGTTCAACCAAGAATTATTGGTAGCGGCTTGCAGGTGAGTGCCGGATTAAAAAACGGAGTCATAATAGACGTAGAAGTAGCCGAAACTGCTATAAGGAAAGCAGTATCTGCCGCCGAACAGATGGCGGGCGACCATATAAGGTCGGTAACTGTCAATCTGAATGGCGGAAAACCCTTATCTAAAACCATAGGGGTTGACGTAGATATTGGTGGTCTGAAGATCGATGATTCTGATTTACAAAGAGTATTTCAAAGAACCGTATCATTAAATACTAATGGAAACGGTAATGGACAAACTCATTCTCATTCAAGTACCCAAGCAGTTAAGGGCCCTGGAAGAGAACTCATACATTCTATCCCTGTGGGATACGCAGTAGATGGAAATAATGGAATTCGTGACCCTAGAGGAATGTTTGGCGAACGGTTGTCAGTTAATATGCATATGATTACTGCCGCAAATGGAGTAATTAAAACTCTTCGCAGTGTAATAGAAGAAACCCATCTTGAGATTGATGACTTTGTTATTGCGCCTTATGCTTCAGGCCTTTCTACTCTTGTTGAGGATGAAACGGACCTTGGTGTTACTGTTATAGATATGGGAGCAGGTACTACCAGTATCGCCGTTTTCTCAGATGGTGATACCGTTTTCACTGATATTATTCCTGTTGGCGGTGCACATGTAACGAATGATATAGCCAGGGGTTTATCGACTCCGATTGCACATGCTGAGCGCTTAAAGACTTTGCATGGTGCTGCTATGGCTACAGCATCAGATGAACATGAATTAATAGACGTGTTGCATGTTGGAGAGGATGAACATAATAGTCCTAACCATATACCACGCTCTCTATTAAATGGCATCATACAACCACGCCTAGAAGAAACCTTCGAACTTGTCCGCGAACGACTTACGGATAGTGGTTTTGATGCTATAGCCGGACGTCGTGTTGTCCTGACTGGCGGTGCTAGCCAACTGCAGGGAACTCAGGAACTTGCTACAATCATTCTGGACAAACAAGTTCGCATGGGTAGACCGCTAAGGCTTCGAGGCTTACCTGATTCTATGTCGGGTCCAGCATTCGCAACTAGTGCAGGTTTAATTTCCTATGCAATAGAAAAACCCTCTGCTGTATCAATATCAACACCAAACATAAAAAAGGAGACGGGCGGTTTAGGAAACCGTCTCGGCAATTGGTTAAATGAACACTTCTAAACTTAATGAATACCATAAAGATTGTATCTATTTTCACCTGGAAAATCCTGGCTAATAAAATGTTGTTACTAAAATATATGAATTTTAACTTTAACTAACTTTTGCCCTCAGACGTCACAAATTGGAGGCTGACATGACACTAAATTTAAGCGCACCTGGAACCGAAAATCAACTCAAACCACGTATAGTAGTTATTGGTGTTGGAGGTGCCGGCTGCAATGCCGTTAACAATATGATATCTTCAAACCTTGAAGGAGTAGAGTTTGTTGTCGCTAATACGGACGCACAGTCTTTATCACTGAGCGCATCTGAAAGACGCATACAGTTAGGGATCAATATAACTAACGGTTTGGGTGCAGGCGCAAGACCTGACATAGGAAGAGCCTCTGCTGAGGAATCTATAGATGTAGTATTGGATCATTTACAAGGTAGCCACATGGCATTTATTGCTGCCGGAATGGGAGGTGGCACAGGAACTGGAGCCGCTCCAGTAATAGCTAGAGCAGCTAGAGAACAAGGTATTTTAACTGTCGGAGTAGTTACTAAACCGTTCCAATTTGAAGGTAACAATCGCATGAAATCTGCTGAAGAAGGTATTGAGGAACTACAGCACTTCGTTGATACTCTGATTGTTATTCCCAATCAAAATCTCTTTAGAGTTTGTAACGAACATACGACTTTTGCCGATGCCTTCTGCATGGCTGACAATGTATTACATTCTGGAGTCCGTGGCGTAACTGACTTAATGGTAATGCCAGGATTAATAAATCTAGATTTTGCAGACATCCGTACTGTTATGAGTGAAATGGGTAAAGCTATGATGGGTACTGGTGAATCAACTGGTGAAGGACGTTCAATAGCTGCAGCAGAGGCTGCAATTGCCAACCCACTTTTAGACGACGTTTCAATGCGTGGAGCGAGAGGTGTTCTAATAAACATAACTGGTGGCCTTGATATGACGCTCTTCGAAGTAGATGAAGCCGCTAACCGTATTAGAGAAGAAGTTGATTCTGAGGCCAATATTATATTTGGTTCAACATTTGATGAAAAAATGGAAGGAACTATGAGGGTTTCTATCGTTTCTACTGGTATTGATGCCGAGGCATCATCATCCCACTCACCAATGATATCCTTGGTACATGATTCTGATCGCACTAAAAGTATTAATTCTTCTGATAAGACCTCAGCAGCTCAATCAACAGCTGAACCTAATATAAATACGGAATTAATGGAATCGGAACCAAAATCAATCCTCGATTCTAACACAGATAATTTATCTACTAATTCTGAAATCGAAAGTTTAGTTAATACTGAGGTAGATGATTCAAAAAATGAAGTAAATCAGGCAGAAGAGGCATTATCAAATGAGCAACCGTTTATTCCGCCTCCAGCAATAAATCCTGAAGAAACCACCACTCAATCTAAAACATCACAGCCTTCACCTAATGCATTTGCAGAAGCTGCTATCCAGAACGGAGCAGCACAAGTTGAAAAACGAAGGGGTCGAAGCCTTTTTCAAAAAGTTACTGGTGCAGTTAATCGAAAAATAGTGGATGAAGACCAGAATACTATTCAGCAGAAAACAAGTATTGACAAAGTCAAAACTAATAAAACTAGTGTTTTAGATAAAGAAATAACTATAAACGATACATATGTGTCTGATCTAGAAAGTTCAGAAATCACTAATGATCAACCTAAATTGAAACCCGAGTTCGAAGATGAAAATCATGTAAATAGTAAGCCATCACAGAAAGACAGTTCAGAAGAAATTAAAACTTCTAAGCCGGCTCAAACATCACTAAGCGACCTTGAACCTGCATCCCTATCAGAGGCTCATACCGCCGAAGATGACATGCTGGAAATACCTGCATTTCTTCGAAGACAAGCAAATTAATTTTTACGTATAGGTTTCGCAAATAATTAAAATTTGTGAAACCTATACGCAACAAACTGAAATAAAGATTGATTTGTATATGTCAAGTCCGATTGATACACAGACATCCATAAATCTATAAAAGAAGTTGTATATAATCAG
>Ga0114933_10001904_pt1 | contig 22497 bp, 18 predicted proteins | sample 4SBtaG_FD_89691 | JGI IMG/M metagenome (GOLD analysis project Ga0114933, IMG submission 89691) | Deep subsurface microbial communities from Kolumbo volcano to uncover new lineages of life (NeLLi) - 4SBTROV12_W25 metaG | ecosystem: Environmental > Aquatic > Marine > Volcanic | place: Kolumbo... | reverse complement strand
GTTCAAATCCTGCCCCCGCAACCAATTATTTTAGTGCATTATTGGATTTTTAAATCGTATTCTGTAGTCGCTCGCATAGGTGTGTGTAACGAAAGTCTTTGGCGAACTGCTTTATCGCAATTTCAAATGTACGCCTTTCACCAACTATGCATACATGGCGTTTTCCTCGAGTAATCGCGGTATAAAGTAAATTACGACTGAGCATATGGGAATGTGCTGATGTCACGGGAATTATAACTCCCGGATATTCTGATCCTTGGCTACTGTGTACCGTGGTCGCGTAGGCCAAATCGAGTTGGAACTTCTCAAGCCCCTCAAATTCAACCTCTCGCACTCCGCTTTCGATACCCTCAAACTCCACGACCAGATTGCTGTTAGTTGAACGCAAGATAGTGCCCTGATCACCATTCATGACACTTTTCCGGTAATTGTTTTTCCGGTTAATTACTTTATCCCCAGCATAAAATTCAACATCCAAATTTCGGTCTTTTTTTGTGAACAAGCTCTTTTGTGTTTTGTTAATCACCCTTTCTTGGATTAGCTCGTTAAGTCTTAAAATACCCACGCCTCCGGTCCTCTGAGGGGCAAGAATCTGAATGTCTTGAGGTTCAACATCAAGACTACTCGGCATTAAATCAAAGTAATATTGCAGTATTGCATCTGCTTGCTGGGTGGCCGGGCACTCAATAAATGTAAAATCACTTTCATCTAATTTGTCTGTGAGATGGGGCAACTGACCGGCGATAATTGATCGTGCGGCTCTCACTGTTTTGCTAAATTGATCTTGCCGAAAGTTTCCTGTCAGCCGGGATACTTCAATTTTTTCAGATTCAATTAAATCCTTAAATGGCTGACCTGAAGCGACAGGAGGAAGTTGATCTTTATCTCCTATAAGTACTATTGATGCCCCTTCTGGGATTATTGATAAAAGTTCGAGAAGTAGATCAACATCAATCATTGATGCTTCATCTACGATCATAAAATCAAACTTATCCTTTTTTACGGCATTGTAGGCGAGATGTAGATGTATCGTTGATGGTTTGAGTACTTTTATTTCTGGGGTTTCGGCAAGCCTCTTCGCAGCTTTGCCAGTAGGAGCACATAAACGAATAATTAATTTAAGTTGCTTTGCAATTGACACTAACCTTTGCACCAAGGTGGTTTTTCCTGCACCTGGTCCCCCGGTAATTATTGAGATGGGCATTTTCAATGCTGTGTTTACCGCTGCAATTTGTTCTTCTGAAAGTTCGATATCATTGGATATAACAATATCTTTTGCGTTAAAATTTTTTCGGTTATTGCTCGCCTCGAAATTCTCCGAAATTCTCTTCAGCTCTTCTATCAAATTTTGTTCACGCTTTGCTGCATCTAGTGTTGATATAATGGGTTTGCCTCTTCGCGTGCCAAAGAAGAAAAGCGAAGTATTATCCCTCAAGACTTTTCCAATAGTGTTTGCTCCAATAGCTAATAGCTGAGCTACTTGTTGCAGAACCACTTCTGTTGGGACACAGGTATGTTTTCTTTCATTTTCTATTTTTTCAAGCAAGTACTCTGTTGCTCCGAGAATGCGCTGCTTATCAGAGACAGTAATATTTAATCGTTTATAAATTTGTTCAAGATCAAGAAAAGAGAGACGTTTGATCTTTTTCACTAGAGAAAAAGGGTTAGTATTAAACATTTTGATAATTGTGTCGCCAAAGTGCTCGGATATGTCGTTCATTTGGCTGCGGGAAAAACCTAATTCTAACAAAAAGACGTTATAAATATTTATTTCTTTGTTTGATTCCCAGCTTGTTCTCATTTCCTCTATTAGGTTTTTTGTTTTAAGGGACAGCTCTTTATTGAGAGTTTCTTTAGAAGAGAGAATTTGAAAGCTTTTCTCTTGAAACTCCTTTGTAAAGTTAAGTGCGCTTATCTCGCCAACACCCTTGAATGTTTTTCCTGCTAAGTATCGTTGTAATCCTTTCAAGGGCGCTCTACCCAAAAAGACAAGATTACGTTTGCTTTTGATATCCCCTTTTCTGGTAGCCTCCAGTGTGGTCAGATAAAAACCGCTAGAAGTGCAGCTTTTAGGGAGACCTATTTTTTTTCCAGAGCTTGTTCGTGCGTCCTTGTTAGTAAAAGAATCGAAATGAAGCAGCTCTAGGCTGCAACTTTTTATGTTCTTCTCAGGTTCTTTTGACGGGATCATTGGCTCTTTTCTTTTTCAGCGGTTTCCCAGCTTAATTGATAATATATTGAAAAATCTGTGAGTGGAATTTCGAATTGCTGATACAGTTTGGTAAATGAACTATGCATTACGACCCAGCTTTTCGATTACACGTCTAAATATACCTTCAAACTCTTCGTCGCTTGTTTCTAACGGATCCTCCTTTTTAAAGAAAAGGCTCTCCAATGCCGTAAAGAACTGATCTTCGAGATTATAGTCAAAGTGCTGGACGCGGTCTCCTACCACCGTCGACGCTCTCAGCAGGAACCAGCGCATTTTTTCTTCTTCCGTCACAATTTTTCCAATGCCTCTAATAAAATTTTCAAGGTGGACGTTGTCGGTCTGGAGTTTTTTTCACAACCACTCATCATATAGACTAGCCAGCGGTATGCAGTTCGGGAGCGCTTATTGCATTAAATGAAGGGCGGGCTTGAAGCTCCCTATAATACCTTCGAAGGTTGGGAAGCTCGGAAAATGGACCTGCAAGTATATTCCAACGATGGCAACGAATTGTCAGAGGAATATCGCCCATACACCAATTCTCTCCAGCAATAAACTTTGTTTTTGAAAGTTGCTTTTCTACTTTCCTGAATTCCTCGAATAACTTTTCATTGGATTCTTTAATGACTTTTTCGTCCCTCTGATTTTCAGGCAGCCGAAAAAGGTGCTTAGCTAATTCGTGCATTGGCGGGATTATTTGATTGTTTTCCCACATCATCCAGCGCGATGCTGAACAGAAGGTTTCGATATTTTCGCCATAGAACAGTTTAGGGTTGTACTTCATTCCGAGGTATTGAACGATGGCATTTGATTCCCAAAGGACAAATCCGCCATCGCTAATCGTCGGTATTGTGCCGTTTGGGTTTTTTTCAAGGTAGTCAGAGGTGCCAACTATTCCAAATGGAGCCTTACCTTTACTAACGGATCCCTCTGGTCCCATTGTGGCGCTGGCCAGTGTGAACTTATAAGTTAAATCTAATTCCGACAGGGCAAGCATAACCTTTTGTGTTCTTGCTGAAGAGGGGCGCCCCCAAAGTTGCAGTGTCATTATCACTCTAATCTCACCGTGAGGTGCACTTTTTCATCAGCCAAATAAACCAACAAACCGAGTTCGTAGCTAGAAGTCGTTAAGTACTGTTCCCAAAAACATAAGCTTCCATAGATTCTTGGGCTTCTTGCCTTTTTTCATGCCACTTTTTTGCACCCCCATAGTAGGCGAGGCTGCCAGGTTCTCCGTCTCCATGCCCATTATAATAGGAAATACAGTCCCTGAGGGGTTGAGTGTTTATATCGGCCTCTCGACAATGTTCAGCGTATGCATTTTCTGCATCTTGTTTGATATCTACTGTCTCAGCACCTTTTTCTTTTAATGTTTCAAGCATCCAAACAACATAATCGGCGTGCGCGTCGATTACCCGTGTGAAATTAAATTGGCCGCCACCACCTTGTGGGCCTGATATAATAAATAGGTTAGGAAAGCCATGACTATGTAAACCAAGAAATGTTTTTGTTCCGCCTTGTTTCCATTTGTCCTGAAGTGTTTTTCCATTTGGCCCAGTAATCATATTAAAAGTTGATGTTGCCATCCATTGGAAACCGGTAGCATAAATTAGCACATCAACAGGATACTCTTTGCCCTCATGAACCACGCCACGCTCATTTATTTCGGTCACACCTAGCGGGGCAGTGTCAACCAGGGAGACGTGCGGTTTATTGAATGTTGGGAGGTATTCATCATGAAAACATGGTCGTTTGCAACCGTAAGGATAATATGGTTTCAGTGCAGCAGCGGTCTTCGGATCTTCTACAATTTTATCAACACGGGCCCGTATTTGTTCCATAATCCTAAAATTAGTATTTAATTGCTTCTGGATTAACTCTCCCTGCGTTAATTCGCTTTTATGTTTTTTGCGTTGTTTGGAATAGTCTACTTTACCCGATAAAAAGTCATCATTCCCTTTCAGTGCCGTTCTACCGGAAGAGATCGTGGCCAGCCGTTCACGGCGAGCCCTCGCCCATCCTGGTTCTTTTGACCAAGTGTCAATTTCTTCCTGGGTGGTTTCGCGTTGATCTCGGACATCAATAGACGATGGTGTTCTTTGAAATACAAATAATTTTTTTACTACTTTTTCGATTTCAGGGATGACCTGTACGGCTGTTGCGCCCGTCCCGATTATACCGACGCGCTTTCCTGTTAGATCTATATTGTAATCCCAACGGGAAGTGTGAAACGCTTCGCCTTGGAAAGTTTCCATTCCCTTAATACGAGCCAGTTTTGGGGTCGTGAGTATGCCATTTGCAAGCACTACAAAACGTGCTTGCATTGCGTCGCCACGATCTGTTTTGACTGTCCAGCGCTTAGCTTCTTCATTCCATGCGGTTTCTTCTACGGTGGTGTGGAAGAGGCACCGGTCATAAAAGCCATACTTTTCCGCCATGTTCTGGCAATATTCCATGATTTCAAAACCAGCGGAAAACTTCATCGTAGGAAAATAGCCCATTTCTTCAAGCAATGGCAGATAACTATATGACTCGACATCACAAGCTATCCCTGGATATCGGTTCCAATACCAGGTACCTCCTACATCACCGCCTTTTTCACAAAAACGAACATCCTTGAAGCCAGCGCGCTGCATTTTGTACCATAACAATAGGCCTGCAAAGCCCGCCCCGACTACTACTATTTCACAATCATCCGTTAGAGTTTCTCGCTGTATTGGTGGTGCCGAATAAACGTCTTCAAGATATTTACTGAATTCACCTTCTAAATTCATATAGTCGGCAGCACCTTGTCGCTGTTCCTTAAATTTTCTGTATTTTTCTTGCTCTTCAGCATTGAAAACGGCGCCAGGGGGCGGTTCTGGTAATGATGTCAGCTCCCTGTTGTCGATTACCGAGTAGCCCTTTCCAGATATTTTTTCGGTTGCTTTGGCTGCTCTAGTATTGAATTTTTTTAACCCGGTATCAGGGTCGACTTGTATTGCTAATGTCATGTTTAAAATCTTAGGTTTGGTCCGTTATTCGTTAAAGTAAAAATTTTGATATGTGCAGTATATAGTTCTCATTTTATCAAAAATAAGATTAATAATCAGAAAATTCTTCCAACAATATCTTTTTATTTAACTAAAATAAAGTAATGGAATATACTTATAGTGTCGGTTTTACAAAAACTCGGGGGAGGTTGTCATGCCGGACGGTCAATCTAAAAATGTAATTGAACAAGATCAAACGCTAAAAAATGTAGTTTGCGCAAGTTGTGATGGTTTTTGTCCAGTGGCGGTCAAAGTAGATGATGGTCAGGCTGTAAAGGTAACAACGCGCGATCATCCGCTTCTGAAAGATGTGTTGTGCATGAAGGGAGCTTTTGCTCCAAAATCATTTGCTCACCCGAGCAGGGTTCTACATCCCCTAAAGCGAGTAGGGGCTCGCGGCGAAGGGAAATGGCAGCGTGTTTCTTGGGAGGAGGCTATGGATGGTATAGCCTCAAAACTGCAAAATGTGATTGATAAGTATGGGCCAGAAGCCTTTGCAGTGGGACAAAGCGGAGCCACAGGTCTTTCAGATGGAGGCCTTGCTCGGCGCTTTATGAACCATATAGGTTCTCCTAATTGGATTAGCGGGGTAGCCTATTGCATGGGAAATACAGCGGCGGTAAATCGTTTGGTCTATGGCTGGTACCCTAGAGATGACATCCTAAACTCAAACTGTATCGTTTTATTTGGTCATGACCCGCGCCGTCATAGCTGGACGATGGAATACAAGTCAATACGAATGAGGCAAGCTAAGGGTGCCAAGCTTATTGTTTTGGATCCACGTAAAAGTGAGAATGCTGAGATGGCAGACTTATGGCTGCCACTGCGTGCAGGAACGGACGCTATCATGACATTTGGATGGCTCAAAGTTATCGTCGAGGAGGAGTTATACGATAAGGACTTTGTGCGCGACTGGACTGTAGGGTTTGACGAATTTGTCCACCGATTGAACGAATACCCACTTGACCGGGTGGCTGAAGTGACGGGTGTGGACGAAGAGCTGATTCGAAATGCTGCTCGTATGTATGCCACTTCCGGGCCCGCGACGATACCATGGTCGCCGATTACTGATCAGCAAGTGTCAAGCACGTCAGCAATTCGCCTTCACTGCATTTTGCGAGCTATTACCGGTAATATTGACATTAAGGGAGGGGACCGTTTTATAGGGTTTAACCCTTCTGTTCGTTCGTCGAGCGAAATTGAAATGCATCAGATTTTGTCGGAAAAACAAAAATCAAAACAGCTTGGCAGCCAGGAATTTCCTGTGTTTACATACCGTGGGATGGAGGCGCTAGGCGATGCTACAGAAAAAGTATGGGGTATAAGATATGCAAACCTCGTTAATGGGTGTTACATGGCAAATCCAATGGCCGTTTTTAAAGCAATGGCTGATAGTGACCCCTACCCAGTAAAAGCCTTCTTCGCCATGGCAAACAATGCGCTGATGGCTTACGCCAATACGGATAGGGTTTATAAAGCCTTGATGAACCAGGAGTTAATCGTTTCATTCGAGCACGCCATGACACCGACGGCAGATATTTCCGATTATGTTTTACCGGGAGACTCTTGGCTTGAAAGACCTAGCATGCAGCAAGGAATAAGCGATCAAGCTATAGATCCGCCGGGTGAATGCAAAAACGTAGCCACATTCTGGCATATGCTCGCGTCGAGGATGGGGCTTGAAGACGCATTCCCATGGAAAACTCAAGAAGAATTAATAAATTATGCTTTGGAACCGAGTGGCATGACTTGGGATCAAGTCGTTGCGTCGGGGCGAATGCCTAACCTTTATCGTGGTCAGGCCGAGTTCCAGGATGAGCGAAAATATCTAAAGACTGGTTTTGCGACGCCGTCAGGTAAAGTGGAATTGTATTCCAAGACTTTAGAAGATCTTGGCTTTGACCCGCTTCCTTACTATAGAGAAGCGGCGGAACCAACCGCGGAACTTCCCTTAAGAATGTTCATTGGCCTGCCAGACGATGAATATTTTAGGACAGGCATGCGACATGTTCCCGAATTGAGACAACGGGCACCTAGCCAATCATTCTTTATGAGCCCAGAAGATGCCGAAGCTCTATCGCTGTCCGATGGAAATTGGGCAAAAGTGAAGACAAAAGTGGGTGGCGTTATGGGAAGAGTCTATACTCGGACGAGTATGCCGAAGGGTCTCGTGCGAGTTCCGCATGGTTGGTGGATGCCAGAGTCTAAAAGAGGGCTAGAAAACATGGCGGGTATGTGGGATTTCTGCGATGCAAGGATTACAACAGATGACGACCCAGAGTTAATCGATATCGAACAAGGTATACCGCATATGAAAGGTGTTCCCTGTGCTGTTGAGAAATTGGGTCCAGACCAAGTTGACCGACTGGAAAGGAAATATTCAGAGGCTAACGAATTGATGCGAGGTCCCGAAGGCAAGATGCTTAAGTCAAATTCTAAATCTGACGATTTCATGTTTGACGATTTTACGGGTGATGGACTTGAATTCGAAGCAGTTGAGCTGTCTCTATATGGACGTAATACAAAATAAACTAGAGTGGTAGTAGGTAGGATCAGAAAGACCCGTTGTCTTTGTAAGATGAAATATTTTTTTTTTCACAATAAAAAGAGTGACCCCAAGCTGGTATATCATAGCAGGCTTAGTTTTTTTTGCGCATTTTAACATTAGCCATTTGAAGTCAGCTTTTGCTGAGGTGAGTAAATCAGTTGAGGAATCTGGTTGGCGTGAAATCCAATTTGTAGATAAAAAATCAAATCGCTTTTCCAAATGCGGTCAGCGTTGCATCCAAGTCGACTCAGCGTCCGCAGTATCGATGATACAACGAAGTTTAAAGATTGATATTACTAAAAAGAAATTCTTTTCGTGGAAATGGAGAGTGACGGACCCGCCTGCCTCTTCCAACCTTGCAAAAAAGGGAGAAGATGACCGGCCACTGGCAGTCTATCTTACCTTTCCGTTTGATTATCGGAATGCTTCTATGAGCGAACGAGCATTGCGGCCTTTGATTGAATTAAGGTACGGAAAAGAGGCGCCAGGGCGTGTATTATCGTACGTCTGGGCGTCAACCGAACCAAAAGGGAAAGTTATTGAAAGCCCTTTTGGCGGTGCTCAGCATAAAATGATCGTCAAACGTAATAACCGAAGCAGGTTAGGTGTTTGGCTAGAAGAAAAAGTAGATATTGTGGCGGACTACAAAGATGTTTTTGGTACCGAGCCCGAAAGCGTTTTACACATTTTAATCAGCTCTGATACTGATGACACCCTTTCATTCACTACTGGTTTTGTAAAAAATATGCAGTTCACTTCGCATTGAAGCGAGTTGTTTAACCTGCTTTCTTTTTGGCTTTTTTTGTTTTCGATCCTTTTTTTGTGTCTGATTCAACGTCCAAAATACCTAACGTTCGCTCTCGATATGCATCTGGGACATCTCGCCCTGTATCAGTAAATGCTCTTCGGACAGCCTCTACATTTCTACCGACAACTTCAAGTCTGTTTTCACGAGTAAATTTATTCGAAGAGTAAAGGGTTTCCATCGAGCCTTGAAAATGCGGGGCAACATAGCGTGCGAAAAGTTCGTAACTTTTCATGGTTTGTTCCCTGTTTGCCCATTCATGAGCACGAAACATTACGCCACCGAAACCACCATCACTAAGGTTTATAAGGTGCTCGATGCCCTTTATTGCGGTTTCTGGGTCACCTACCAAAGTTGTACCCATTTTAACACCATCTCTAATTGGATCTTCGGAGCGCCCAGGGGGGCGACCTAGAGTATCAGCAAAATAGGATAACGTTTCCCTTCGTTCGCCTGCGTGAATCTCCCGTAGAGCCTGTTCCTTGTCCTCTGCAATATGCATCACAACGACCACCCTCCAGTTTTTACGATTCATTTTTACCCCGCGTTCTGTGGCCGTTTCTTCAGCAATTTGCCATTGTTTTGCTAGCGCTTCCGGTCCTCCCGGTAGCCCGGCACCAATAGATAGAACACCAACGCCGTGGCGACCAGCTGCTGTCATTCCAAACGGGGTGATAGTGCTGGCTACTGCTATTGGAAAACATGGATCACTATACGGCGCTAAGTGTAAGCGAGCATTTTTCAACTCAAACCAGTCTGTCTTCTTTGTAACTGGTTCTTCACACTTTAAAAGCTCGACGATTGTGTCTAGTGATTCAACCATTCTATTTCGTTGTGTCACAGGATCTATAGCAAGCATGTAGGCGTCTGAAGTAAGTGCACCGGGCCCGCAGCCGAGCATTGTTCGTCCCCGGGTCATATGATCCAGTTGAACAAATCTTTGAGCAACCATAAACGGGTTATGATAGGGAAGGCTTGTAACGCCGGAGCCAAGCCGGATATGGCGGGTCCGTTCAGCAGCGGCTGCCATGAAAATTTCTGGCGCTGCTATTGTTTCCCAGCCCGCTGAGTGATGTTCGCCAATCCACGCTTCATCGTAGCCTAGATGGTCCAGCCATTCTATTAATTCCAAATCTCTGGCAAAGCCTAATGTGGGGTTTTCACCAAGACGATGAAAAGGGGCCAAAAAAATTCCAAAATCCAATCCACGCCTAGACATGTGATTTTTTCCCTTTGTTTAAAATGAAAATTTTGCAACACAAACTGAATGTAGTTCAATTATAGCCCGAATTTTTTAAAACTATCTATAATAAAGGAAGAAAAGGAAAATTGTTATGGCAAGCCATGCGACTGGTGACGGCGGTATTCCAAAACGAGGAGTGGAGAAAGATGGGTTAAAGCGCATAATGACCCTAGGTGGTGCTTATGGCACCCGTAACTACACAGTTAAAGACTTACGTGACTGCAAGGGTCAAAAAATTTTGACGGAAACATTACCCTTTTCTCCTGAAGAAGCGTCTGCTGCAGAAGAGGCTGGTATAGATACTATGAAAGCCCGATTTGATCCAGCTCAACCAGAATTAGTGTCTGCTATAAGAAAAGCTGCTCCTAACACTTTTATGGCTTTTTCCGTTCCATTAGTTGCGGCTGCAAGTGAAACGGAGGCTGTGAGATTAGGCTATCAGGCGATGTCGATTGGCGCTGACGCGATTATGTGCCAATGGAGCCCACGGTTTGTTAATGCCGCAGCAGAGGCAGGGATTCCGATACAGGGACACGCCGGTCTCGTGCCGCGGAAGAGCACTTGGACTGGAGGGCTCCGCGCCGTCGGTAAGACGATAGATGAGGCATTATGGGTATACAGAGAGATAAAAGCACTTGAGGAAGCTGGAGCTTATGCTGTGGAAGTGGAAGTTATTCCGGAACAGCTGTTAACTGAAATTACCAAGCGAACAAGTTTGTTGACCTCTTCTATTGGTGGCGGCGCTGGCGGGGATATCCAATTTCTTTTCGCCGAAGATATCTTAGGTAATAATCCGCCCCCGTATCCGCGACACTCAAAGCAATACAAAAACCTCTACAAGATGAAACAAGAAATGCAGGCAGAGCGAGTGGCTGGTTTCAAAGAGTTTGTTGATGATGTTAAGAGTGGTAACTTCCCTGGACAGGAACATACGATAAAAGCCCCGGCCGACTTAATTAAAGAGTTTCTTGACGAGCTTGACGATTAATAATGATGAATAAAAATTTTGCGTATGCGCTAGAGAAAAATAGAAAATGCCATTTCAAGGCGGAAGATCCCAATGAAAAAAAATCTCGATAAAAAAAACGAGGAAGCACAAACGCCAACAATTACAGCTTCATTTGATGCTGTAATTGTTGGAGCGGGCTTCGGGGGTATGTATATGTTGCATCGCCTCCGAGAACTTGGATTAAGGGTGAGAGTTTTCGAGGCGGGCGGTGACGTTGGCGGGACGTGGTACTGGAATAGATATCCTGGAGCACGCTGCGATGTTGAGAGTATGCAGTATTCCTATTCCTTCAGCGAGGAACTTGAGCAGGAGTGGGAATGGTCGGAAAAATACGCGCCTCAACCGGAAATTTTAAAATATGCTGGCTACGTAGCAGATAAATTTCGATTACGTAGGGATATCGTTTTCAATACTCGGGTTACCTCTGCAATATTTGATGAGGGCAAAAATCATTGGATAATCTCCACAGATGCAAATAATTCCGTGACAGCTCGTTTTTGCATTATGGCAGTCGGCTGCTTGTCTTCAGCAAACCGGCCAAATTTTAAAAACTTAGACCTATTTAAGGGAAGTCAATTCCACACGGGTGAATGGCCTCATGAGGGAGTTGATTTTACAGGGCAGGATGTGGCTATTATTGGAACAGGTTCATCTGCAATTCAGTCCGTGCCGCTAATTGCCCGGCAAGCTAGTTCCCTTACAGTTTTTCAGAGGACAGCGAATTATTCTGTCCCCGCTTGGAATTCAAAGATGGATTTAGAATATCAAAATACAATCAAGGCAGGTTATCCTGCGTTGCGTGCGCAAGCTCGCGGAAGACCTTCTGGGGTAATGTTTCCCTTTAATTTCCAGCCTGCTCTTGAACCATTAGAGGAAGAGCGCGATAAAATTTACCAAGAGTTTTGGGACCGGGGCGGGCTTCCGTTTCTAGGTGCATTCAGCGACCTGCTATTCGATGCAAAGGCAAATGAAACAGCAGCGGAATTTGCAAGAAATAAAATTAAAGAGATTGTAAAAGATAAAACAACAGCAGAATTACTGTGCCCTACAAATGTCTTTGGATGCAAACGTTTGTGCGTAGATTCGGGATATTTTGAAACTTTCAATAAAGCTAATGTCAAGCTGGTTGATATATCAGATAAGCCTATACAAGAATTCGATATAGATGGTCTGGTTACAAAAGATGTAAAATATAAATTCGATTCTGTCGTTTTCGCCACGGGTTTTGCAGCAATGACAGGATCTTTCGAAAAAATAAATATTCTGGGTAGAGGCGGTATTTCTTTATCTAAAAAATGGGAGGCGGGGCCGCGAACTTATCTAGGCCTTGCCACCTCGGGGTTCCCAAATTTGTTTATGATAACCGGGCCGGGTAGCCCTTCAGTTCTAGCAAGTATGATCCAATCTATAGAACAGCATGTCGATTGGATTGCGGATTGTATCAATCATATTGTGAAAACGGGAGCTGAAACAATTGAACCAATTCAATCGTTCGAAGATGATTGGGTCGAACATGTAACGGAAGTGTCGAAAGTTTCCCTTCGATCGACTTGCAGTTCTTGGTACGTCGGCGCGAATATCGAGGGGCGTCCGCGGGTGTTTATGCCATACATTGGAGGGTTTCCTGTTTACGTGGACCGCTGTAATGACGTTATGACTAGAGGATATGAGGGGTTTCTTATAAATGGTGAAGAGGGTGATAGGAAAATGCCCCAAATAAAATACACAGAACGCTGGAGGGTGACCCTTGACAAAGATGTTATGTCTCCCGCGGATGTCGCAGCTCGCAACGCACCTGTCCTGTAGATAGGGAAAACAATTGGGGCTTTTAGATTGGGTTAGCAATTCAACTTTTTGAGGATAGTGAAAATGCGTATTACCGGATGTGAAATATTGCACTGTAATGCAGGCTGGCGGGATTTTAGCTTTTTAAAGTTGATGACCGACGAAAATATTACAGGCATATCAGAATATAATGAATGTTATGGAAGTTCTGGATTATCGGGCATTATCCGACGCTTGGTGGAACGCATAAAAGAGATGGATGCCCTCGCTCACGAGCATATCCATCAATGTCTTTATGCGGCAACGCGGCAAGCGCCCGGCGGCGTAAATCAACAGGCTATTGCAGCAATAGAAAATGCGCTGCTTGATATTAAGGGGCAGGCCCTGAATGTCCCAGTCTATGATCTTTTAGGCGGGGCAATCCGGAAAGAAATACCAGTATATTGGAGTCATTGTGGCACCTACATTTGGCGCCCCGAAATTGCGGAATTGTGTCAAGTGGACGCAATACGAAAACCTGATGATTTAGTAAAGCTTGGTAAGCGTGTGAAAGATCAGGGTTTCTTAGGTTTGAAGACTAATATGATCACCTTCAATGAAGAGGCTGGGGCTAGTCTTTACATGCCGGGTACGGCGGGTCGTCCAGGTTGGCCGGATTTAAATGTACCGTCATCATTGATTGGACAACTAAGGGATCAATTAATTGCAATGCAAGACGGTGCGGGACCTGATGTTGGCATTCGTTTAGATTTAAATTTTAATTTCAAACCGGAAGGTTACCGCCAGGTAACAACAGCACTTGATGATCTTGATCTGACTTGGATAGAAATCGATCTCTACGATCCAATGGCTTTAGCTGGGATTAGAGAACGTATTGGAACACCAATTGCGTCATGTGAATCATTATACGGACTAAGGGAGTTCAGGCCCTTTTTTGAACAGGCGTCAGTTGATATCGCGATCATAGATATTCCTTGGAATGGAGCTTGGCTGGGCTTGAAAATAGCGGGGATGGCGGAGGCTTACGAGGTCAATTGCGCTCCCCATAACTTTTATGGTCACTTGTCGAGTTTGATGAGCGCTCATTTTTGCACGGCAATTCCAAATTTTAGGGTTATGGAGATCGATATCGATGATGTTCCCTGGAAAGATGATATTCTAACGTGGTCTCCTAAGTTTGCAAACGGTTGTCTGCAAGCCCCAGCTAGCCCAGGTTGGGGAGCGCAATTGAACGAGGAAGTTATCGCGGAACATCCACCTAAGTTCGTGATAGAATAAAGGAAAAATCAAACTGTGGCGCGCACTAATTTTTAGTTGAGGCTCCTTGGCGCTAAGTCACCTATTGATTCGGCAGAGCTGGAGTTAGGTGTTTGTTGCTGCTTTTTTTTCGGTGGTACAGGGGTGTCGAATTCAAAGGTGGGATCCACCTGCTGTTTTCGAGCTATTTCCATCATTTCACGCCAAGCGCCTATTAGCGTCCGAACTTTGGGCATATCATCTGCTACCAACTTATGTAATTTTTTTAGATTATAACATGGGACCCCAGCGAACATGTGATGTTCTAAATGCCAATTCATTCGCCAATACAGAAACTCCGATAATGGGTCAAGTGTAATAGAGCGCGTACATTTGCGAAAGTCATTGACATTGCTTCTTAATCCGCAATGCATTGGTAGTCCGACTAAATATCTAAGCCAATTTGCTATAAATTGTTGTATAGTCAGAATAAAAGGCAATATCCAGATCTCGCTACAAACAGTTACGATTAAAATAAATGAATGAAATGCTATTATCGATCGAGCCCATTGTACGGCAGACTTTCTTTCATTCGGATGGGATTCATAAAGAGCGGTGCTCCATTCTTTGCTGATAACAGATTCGCCATTGCCTCCAAATGCTGTCTGAAAGGTGCCCTTAACGACTGGTATTAACCCGCTTGTTACGGGCCCCCCAGTAAAATTAATTGTAAGGATTTGGAGAATATAAAGCGGTTTCTTTATTAAGACTTCTAGGGGCAGAACAACTTCCCGATCGCCCTCTTTATAAAGTGTATACCTGTGATGATAAGTATGGCTAATTGCGTATTCATGGAAGTTATGCCAACTAATGATACTGTAAATTCTTAGGAAAATAGCGTTCAAAATTTTCATTTTGAAAACCGAGCCATGCCCGAGTTCATGGGCCGCAAGCCCCTTAAAAAAAGAACCAACTATTCCATGAAAAAATAGCGAAAACAGCAGCCAAAGCCATTCCTCGATCAAAAAGAAATAAGTAGTGATAAAACCGGTTAAGCAAAAAATTATTAAGTGACCCCCGGCTTGAAGCCAACCCTTGTAATCACATGGCTCCATTAAAGCTTTGAAAGCAACCGGGTCTATCGGGCATCGATACCAATTTGGTCGCAGCGTTTTTCTAACTTCTAACAACGACTTTTTGTCGACGGCCATCTTAAGTTACCTCATCACAAAATATAACTTCGTTAAAAGAGCAATTCGATCATTAGTTATTTCAAAAGTAAATTATAATTATCTTTTGTTACTCTGGGAATAACGCATCGGCATCTACCAATAAATTCCTACCAAACAGTTTTCGCTAGCTGGTCTTGCTTTTGGCAGAAATTTAAATCAGTATTATTTTCAGGCTTTGATAGGAGATATTGAAATGGCTTTGGCTTTAGAAACAATAGCAGACGTTTACTCCCAAGATGGATTTGTCTTTCCAATTGATGTTGTTAGTGAAGCGGAAGCCTCGGCAATACAAGCAGACCTCGAAAAAGCGGAGTCCGAACTAAAGGATGATCCAGACAAAATTGCTTTGGTGCGTTCTTACCCAAACCACTTGATCCCCTCCTTCGATAAATTAATTCGGAATGCGAACCTGATCAATTCAGTTACCCCTATTCTTGGCCCTGATTTGCTTGTGTGGAGTGGCGGGTTGTTTATAAAAGAAGCTAATTCTCCTCATATAGTAACCTGGCACCAAGATCTTAATTATTGGGGACTTGACGATGCTGACGAAGTTACCGCTTGGGTTTCCTTAGGGCGAACTGATTTAGACAGCGGTTGTATGCGTTTTGTCCCTGGAAGTCACACTAAGCGGCTAGTCCAGCATAACGATACTTTTGCAGAAAATAATCTTTTAAGCAGAGGACAGGAGATTGCTGTGGAGGTTGACGACAGTGAAGGCGTTGATGTGATATTAAAACCAGGGCAGGCATCTCTTCACCATGGACATTTGTTCCATGCATCCGGCCCTAATAAAACACCAAATCGCCGTGTAGGCGTTGCTATTCGATTTATAAAACCGTCAATGAAGCAGACTAACGGTACAAAGTCATTAGTTACGCGGGTGGCAGGAGAAGATAAATTCAATCATTTTAAGTCTATTGGCTCGCCTAGGGGATGGTTATCAGAAGATGACTTCAAACTGTGTGCCATAGACTCTGAAAGTAAAAGGGAAATTCTTTATAAGGGAGCTGAGACAAGTCAGGGCAAACGCTACCGAAAAAGCTAAAGCAGCTTAGGATACTCGCACAGTAACTTATAAATTCCAATTTCGGCTCTGATAGATTGTTTTAAGAGCTCAGTCGCAATTATTCTGGCATCCTCCTCTCGAATTGTCTCCAATATGAAACAAATTTTGATTTTCTCATCTGGGCCCCTTATTTGTTCCTCGGCCTTAGCCTCGTCGCCTGGTTTTTCATCGGCCGACCATTTTTCTATCCGCGCGACTCTGGCTGGGTCGTAAGTTGCTTTGAGTGTTTCTTGTATGTCTTGATCTGACGCGTCGGCTTCTAATCGTATCGTCATAGCAGTAGAACCAAACAGCTCTCCAGCGATTATGTGGCGCTTGCAGACTGTCCGACTTGCGTTAAGAAAAACACCAGACATTATTTGCGTTGTCCATGGTGTTGGGTTTGAAAGGCAATTAATATATTCTGCCGATCTAAGAACAGATGGCGATTCTACTTCATACCAGGTAAAATATTCTGGCGATCCCTCTAAGGCCTGATAACGACGCCCTCTTTTGAAACCAGGCACACCCAATCTTTCGGGAAGATGTTCAGTTTGATACCAGCTTTCATAAGTTTCTTCGGAGCCTGTCGCGCAATCATTCCAGACTGCTAATACACCAGATCCATGCATATTTTCTCCAATGTTATTTTAATTTAAAATATGACTTTGCCGTTTGATCTCACTAAGTATCTTCATAATACATTTAAATACAATGGTTTTATCAGTCCTCTGCTGATATTTGAAAGTGCTTGCGAGTAATCTTTATCTAGCAAAGACTATCCTTAGCAAATCAAAACTTAAAGTTTTTTAGCCATAAGTTTTTGGAGTTCTTCGATGGGAGTAGAAATTAGACAGGTTGGAGATAAGTTCGCGGGGGAAGTGGCAGGGATAGATTTAACCAAGCCGCTATCACCAGAAAGTGTGAGCACAGTCCATGACGGAATGGATAAATACGCCGTTTTGATTTTTAGAGGGCAGCCGCTGACCGCTGACGAGCAACTCGCATTCTCAAAGCAATTGGGAGAGATCGAACATGCCATCGGTACAAGCCTTCGGGACAATAAAGATGCGCGACTTCCCACCACTTTTGCTGATGTTTCAAATCTCGATAGAGACGAGCGTCCGTTTGATATTAACGACAGAAGGCGTTTATTTGCGATAGGTAATAGATTGTGGCATTCAGACAGTTCTTTCAAAGTTATACCAGCCAAATACTCAATCCTGCATGCAATTTCGATCCCATCGGCGGGTGGTAATACGGAGTTCGCCCACATGCCAAGTGCTTATGACGCTCTGGATGAAGAAATTAAAGATGAAATTGATGACCTGATTTGTGAGCATTCACAGATATTTTCGCGTCAGCAGGTTGGTTTTACAGAACTTACACAAGAGGAAATAGAACGCTTTGAGCCAGTTAGACAAAGGCTTATCCGCAGACATCCAAAAACTGGCCGTAAATCCTTGTATTTATCTTCTCACGCAGGCCGGATTGATGGTCTATCCGTACCTGATGCAAAACTACTTCTGCTAGATTTAGTTAATCACGCAACACAGAAAAAATTTGTTTATATCCACAAATGGCAGATGGGAGACTTGGTGATGTGGGACAACCGCCAAACTATGCATAGGGTCAGGCCGTTTCCAGTAAATGAACCAAGAGATATGCGAAGAACTACGATAGCGGGAGACGGCCCGACCGTAGTTCAGTAATAATACTCGCCAAAATTCTTAAGAAGGTAATAGGGATAAGATTTAATATAAATTTCTGGAGTGTCTAATGCCTGGTGTGCTTGACGGAATACGTGTACTTGATTTTGGAAGATATATCGCTGGTCCCTTTTGCGGCATGCTGCTTGGGGATATGGGAGCTGAGGTTATCAGGATAGATAAATTGGCCGGGAGCGAGGATAGATATCTTGTCCCCGTTGCTGATAGCGGCGAGGGGCCTTTATTTCTGGCTCTTAATCGCAATAAAAAATCACTGACACTAAACCCGATGAAACCACAAGGCCAAAAGATAGTTAAAGAACTAGTTAAGACAGCGGATATTGTTATTGCTAATCTTCCTCAACCTACTTTGGAAGCAATGGGGATCGATTATGATTCCTTAAAATCGATAAAACCAGATATAATTTTGACCACAGTAACTGCTTATGGAAATGGAGGACCCTATAGTGAAAGAGTAGGGTTTGATGGAGTGGCACAAGCATTAGCAGGCGCTACATATATGGGAGGCAGACCAGGAGATCCAATGAAATCCTTCGTCCCTTTTGCGGATTTTGGCACAGCTACTATGGCCGCGTTTGGGACATTGTCTGCTCTTATTGAACGAAACAAAAGCGGCAATGGCCAATTAGTTGAAGCAGCACTTACCAGAACCGTTATGGCTTTTAATATAGCGCTTCTAGCAGAAGAAGCTATAAAAGCTATTGATCGACCGTCATATGGTAATCGAGGTTACAGTGCTGGACCTAGCGATATATTTAAAACGACAGATGGAGCCGTGATGGTCCAAGTCGTGGGACAACCTTTGTTTGAACGCTGGGCTAAATTAATGGGAGAAGAGAGCTGGCTTGAAGATCCCCGATTTGCGACCGATATGGATCGCGGCGAAAATGGAGAGTTATTGAGTGCACGAATGCAGATGTGGTGTAAGGATATGACCACAAAAGAGGTGTTAGATGCTTTAGACGAAGCGAGAATACCTTGTGGACCTGTATTAAGTGCCAAGCAAGTTCTTCAAGATCCGCACATAAAGGCGATGGATTTTCTTCAAAAGATGGATTTTCCTGGCTTGAAGAGCCCAATACCAATAAATACCACTCCAGTGAAGCTATCTGAGACACCGGGTACTATCAGGCAACGAACAGCAAAACTAGGGGAGCATACAAGCGAGATCCTAGATGCCCTGGGTTACTCACTTGATGAAATATCTGAGATGCGAGACGCCAGGGTTGTCTAATACTAGTTTGTTGAGGTCTTACTTTTATTTTCAGTGTCTAAGAGAATAACTCTAGGTAAACTTGAAATAGATAGGCGCTCGTTAGGGAGCCAGCAAGCCCCCACGCAATGTAAACCGAGAAAATAGGCCTTTTGACGAGCGCATAAACTGCCATCGCTGCTGGTATACTGCTAATTCCTCCTGCGATTATAAAGCCCATCACTGCTCCTGGGAGCATGCCGAGTTCCATTAGTCCATTTAAAGTAGGTATAGCAGCATAGCCATTCAAATAGGCTGGGACACCCAGGATCACGGAACTAGGTATAGCCCACCAAGCATCAGCACCCAGCCAGCTTCCGATAGTCTCGGCAGGGATATAGGCCTTCATCAGACTTTCTATCAGAAATGCTAATGTCAGCCATCTAAGCAAGAACCACCCACTTGAAAAGCCCTCTTTCCAAAAAATCCGTGACCTTGTTTTGTCTTTCCAAAAGTGCCAAACGATGAGTTTGTTTTCTATTTTAGAAGTTGAAGCGCAGCTGCTTGCACAGCAATTGGTGTTCAGCGTTCTTAAAGGATCTGAGAGCCAGGAGCGATCTCTAAAATAATGTAGACTTAGACCTGCCGATATCGCGATTAGGATTGCGAAGATTAGTTTAGCTAACGTAAATTCCATTCCAAAGACAGGTACCATAAGCAGGAACATAGAGGGGTCCATGAGCGGTGAAGCCAGACAGAATGCCATTACTGGCGCTAAAGGAACACCAGCCATAAGTAATCCTGCTATTATTGGAACGACGCCGCAAGAACAGAAGGGCGATAGTGCCCCAAAAAGGGAAGCTATAATAATGGCTTTAAGAGGGTGTCCAGAGAATACCATACTAATTTGTTGATCTAAGCCGGTTGCTTTAGCGAGGGATGCCAGGAATATCGAAGCTAACAAAAAAATGGAAATTCCGCTCAGTGCGCTGGCAGTGAAGGCAATACTTTTTGTTAGTTGGGTTGGCGCCAAAAAACCTACAGATAAAAGTGTGAGGGCGATGAACACAAGTACCTTATCTGCGTTTTTGAAGTGGCTCTTCACATCGACTGTTTCAGTAAAGAATGTCATCCTTCGCAACTCTTAGAATTCTATTTAGGACTGATCTTAGTTTATACTACAAAAAATATTTCACCTTTTTACTTCTCGGATATTTTGTCGACCTCGTCTATTTCGGAGTGTGACATCACCCAGCCTATGGCCTCGACATTTGCATCTATTTGTTCAGGTCTTGTAGCACCCGCAATAATGCTTGCGGTAGTGGGTCGCGATGCCATCCAGCCGAACGCAAGTTCTAAAATACTATGGCCAGCTTTTTTAGCAAATGCATTGAGTTTATCAACAATTTCGAAATTTTCGTCGGTCAAGTAGATGCGATTGGCGAATGTTGGCATATCTGTCAGTCGGGCTCCCGCGGGCATTGCCGTCTGTTTATATTTTCCAGTGAGTAAGCCGCTCGCTAATGGAAAATATGGAAGAAGACCGCAACCATATTTTTGCATAGCCGGGATAAGTTCTTCTTCTATATTGCGATTAAGGATATTATATTCATCCTGGCAGGACACAAATTTGCTTAATCCCATGGATTTTGAAAGCCATTGAGACTCTACCACCTGCCAAGAGGATAAATTGGAGCAGCCTATATATCTAACTTTTCCTTGCGTGACCAGATCATCTAGTGCCCGCATCGTTTCATCGAGCGGGGTCAAGGGATCGGGTTGGTGGAGCTGATATAGATCAATCCAATCGGTTTTAAGCCGTTTAAGGGAGTCCTCTACTGCAGACATAATATATCTTCTGGAAGCTCCTATTTTCGTACCATCGTCACTCATTGCCATCCCAAATTTTGATGCAAGGACGATCTCTTTTCTTCGGTGACCAAGTATTTTCCCCAATTGCGTTTCTGAGCCGCCACGGCCACCATACATATCGGCTGTATCAAATAGAGTTATACCGCGATCAAAAGCACGGTCTACAACGGCCCGTGTCTCCTCCAGATCTAAGCGCATGCCAAAGTTATTGCAGCCAAGCCCAACGAGCGACACTCTAAGTCCGGAAGACCCAAGATTTCTATATTCCATCGTCTACTTTCCACAGTTAAAACATTAGAATTCGTTATTTGGAAATTCACTAAATTAACTTAAGGAACTTTCTACGCCAAATTAATTGTTGTATGTTAAATCAATTTTTTTTTTAAGCAAAGCAATATTGTTCTTGGCAAAGATGAGCAAGGCAATTATATGATAGCTTATGGAACGAGAAGATTTAGACAGAAACTTTGGATTTTTACTTCATGACGTGGCTAGGCTTATGCGGACGTTGTTTGACCGGCGTGGCAGAGACCTAGGGTTAACTAGGTCTCAGTGGTGGGTTTTGACCATGCTGTATGCGAAAGAGGGCGTCACACAGTCAGAATTAGCCGATTTAATGGAGCTAGAGAAACCAACATTAGGGCGACTGTTAGATCGGTTGGAGGAAAAAGAATGGGTAGAGCGGAGGGCAGATGAATTAGATCGGCGTGTGAACCGTCTCTACCTTACCGACAAAGTACAAGAGGTTATGAGAGCATTACGAAAAACGGCAGCAACAGTCAGGCAAGAGGCTGTCGGAGATATGAAAACTGATGAAAGAGAGAGATTCATTGATACATTAATAAAGATTAAAACTAATTTATTGAATGTAGACTCACATCGCGCCAGTGGTTCGTGAGATTAAAATGATTAGAATTCAAGGATAAGGCAGAACGAATGGTAGACAACCAAGACGCGGATAATACCCCTCAAACAGAGACAACGATAACGAAATCAAGCCCTAAGATTGGCCGGCTAATTGTCAGGATTTTCCTGCTAGTGATTATACCGGTAATTGCTGTGGTATTTGGCGCGCAGTGGTACGAAAAAACCGGCAGATTTATTGAAACGGAAAATGCGTACATAAAAACTAACGTTATTGCTATAAGTGCTGATATTGACGGCAGAGTAACGGAGGTGTTTGTTGACGAAAACCAAATTATCTCGAAGGGCGATCTGCTTTTCAAATTGGATCCAAACACTTATTCTGTGGCTATCCAAATGGCCGAATCAAAAAGAGAAAAAGTTCGGCAGGATATTTCGGCCATGCAAGCAGAGTATTATCAAATATTAGCTGAAATAGACGAAAAAAAAGTTAATGCTGCCTACAAGAAGGCCGACGTAGCTTACCATAAAAGGGAGGCCAGGCGGCAGCGGATGTTGATAAAGAAGTCAATAACGACGAGAGCAAGATTGGATGAAGCAGAATCGAAGCTAGACGAAGCCGAGTTTGAACTTTTAGCTGCAAATCAAGAAGTGATGACTAGAAAGCAAAAAATAAAGACGGTTCTGGCTAGGCT
>Ga0114933_10001896_pt1 | contig 22576 bp, 17 predicted proteins | sample 4SBtaG_FD_89691 | JGI IMG/M metagenome (GOLD analysis project Ga0114933, IMG submission 89691) | Deep subsurface microbial communities from Kolumbo volcano to uncover new lineages of life (NeLLi) - 4SBTROV12_W25 metaG | ecosystem: Environmental > Aquatic > Marine > Volcanic | place: Kolumbo... | reverse complement strand
TGCGAGCGCCTCGGCGTCGACTCGATGGACGCCTTGTGGGACCACCTCTTCGAGCAGCCCGAGGACCTCGAGGTCCTTGCGGATCGGCTCGCCGAGTACTTCGTCGAGCTCCGGGGGACCCACGGCGCCGGCATCGACACGGCTCGCGAGGAGCACATGGCCCGCTGCATCCGCTGGGCCGTGGAGCAGGACAAGGGCCCCGTGGTGGTCGTCTGCGGCGGCTGGCACGCTCCGGCGCTGGAGCGCGAGTGGTCGAAGGCGACGCCCGGCTGGCCCGAGCCGGTCGAGGTCGAGGGCGCTCGGCTCGGCAGCTACCTCGTCCCCTTCAGCTTCAAGCGCCTGGACAGCTTCGTCGGCTACGAGTCCGGGATGCCCTCGCCGGCCTGGTACCAGGCGGTCTGGGAGTCGGGCCCGGAGCGCGCCCCGGAGCGCATGCTCGAGGCCGCCGTCACCCGGCTGCGCGCCCGCAAGCAGGTGGTCTCGCCGGCGGATGTCATCGCGACGTGGACCCTCGCCCAGGGCCTGCGACAGCTCCGCGGCCACCGCGCAGTCGGTCGGGTCGATCTTCTCGACGGCCTTGCCGGTGCCCTGATCAAGCACGCCCTCGACGAGCAGCTGCCCTGGTCCGGACGCGGGCGGATCAAGGCGGGCTCCGACCCGATGCTCGTCGAGGTCGTCAAGGCCTTCAGCGGCGACGGCAAGGGCCGCCTCCACCCGGACACCCCTCGGCCGCCCTTGCTGGCCGACGTCCAGGCGGAGCTGGAGAACCACGAGCTGGTTCCGGTCCCGAAGCCCCGGGTGGTCGAGGTCGACCTCACCGCTGAAGCGGGCCGAAGGGCCAGCCGGATCCTGCATCGGTTGCGGGTCCTGGGCATCCCCGGCTTCGTGCGAAAGCGGGGACCGGAGAGGCCGACGGACCCCGTGTTGAGCGAGAGCTGGGCGCTGGTCTCCGACCCGATGGCCGAGACGTCGCTCATCGAGGCCAGCGCATACGGGGCCACCCTCGAGCAGGCGGCGGGGGCCCGCATCGAGGCGCTCCTCGTTCAGAGCCAGGGCCTCGACGAGCTCGCCGGCGCCTTGCTCCAGGCGGTCTTCATCGGCATCGACTCCATCGCCGAGCGGGCGCTCGTGCGGCTGCGACCCCGGGTCGAGGCCGAGGGTCGTCTGGACGTCCTGGGCGCGGCCTTGGCGGTCCTGCTCAGCCTCTGGCGCCACGACACGCTGCTCATGAAGGGCCGCCACGCCGCGTTGAAGGGCGTGCTCGAGGACGGCTTCGATCGTGGCCTCTGGCTCTTCGAGGGCATCAGCGGCGAGGTCGCAACAAGCGCCGGGCGGCTCGACGCGCTGGTCGCCATGCGGGATCTGTTGCGGCACGGCACTGGCTTGACGCTCGACGGAAAGGGCGCCTGGGGGGTGATGGACCGGCGCCTCGTCGCCCCCGACACGCCCCCGGATCTGCGTGGCGCCGCCCTGGGTTTCCTCTGGTCGACCGGGGCTCCGCTCTCCGACGCCGACGCCCAGGCTGCGGCGCTGGCCAAGGGCGCCACGCACGCCACCCTCGGCGATCTGTTGGCCGGACTCTTCGCGCTGGCGCGGGAGGAGGTCGTGCACGCCTCCGGGCTGGTCGAGGCCATCGACCGGCGCGTCGTCGACCTGGGCGACGAGGACTTCCTGGTCGGACTTCCCGGGCTGCGCCTGGCCTTCGAGTACTTCCCGCCGATGGAGCGGGAGCAGCTCGCTCGGAGGGTCCTCGGCCTGCACGGCGGGGACCCGGCGGACGCCCGGAGCCTGCTGCGCCTCGGCGCGACCCCCGAGCTCCTCGCCAGGGGCCTGCGGATCGAGGAAGAGGTCGACCGGATCCTCGCCGAGGAGGGTCTGGCGTGAGTGATCTCAGCGGCCTGCCGCCCCTCGTGCGCTGGCGCCTCATGCTCGGTGAGTCCGCCTCGGACGCCCTCGGAGCCGAGGGCGTGCTCGAGGGACCCGGCGCCGCCGCGGACGCAGCGCTCTCCTGGCTCTACGGTCAGGACGAGGCGCTCGGCGAGCGCGACATCGCCCAGCGCGAGGGGGGCTCCGGCGGCTCGACCATGACCGTCCCGGAGTGGATTGACGACGTCCACCGGCTATTCCCCCAGGAGACCATCGAGCGCCTGGAGAGGGACGCCATCGAGCGCTTCCAGATCACCGAGGTCGTCACCAACCCCGAGGTGCTGCGCCGGGTGGAGCCGAACCCGACGCTGCTGAAGGCGGTCATGCGGACGAAGCACCTCATGAACCCCGAGGTACTCGCCCTCGCCCGCGAGCTGGTCCGCAAGGTCGTGAAGCAGCTCATGGAACAGCTCGCGACCGAGATGGAGACCGCCTTTCGGGGCACCCTCGATCGGAACAAGCACAGCCCGCTGCGCTTCTCGAAGAACTTCGACGCGCGCGGAACCATCCGCGCCAACTTCGGCAATCGGGACGCGGCGGGGCGGCTGTTCATCAAGCGCCCACGCTTCTTCGCCCGCACCCGGAACCACAACGCCAGGTGGCAGGTGATCCTGCTCGTCGACCAGTCGGGCTCGATGCTGGCCTCGACCATCCACGCCGCGGTCACCGCGGCCTGCTTGTGGGGCATGCCGGCGGTGAAGACCCACCTCGCGGTCTTCGACACCGAGGTCGTGGACCTCACCCGCGACATCACCGATCCGGTCGAGACGCTGATGAAGGTCCAGCTCGGCGGCGGCACGGACATCTGCAAGGCGGTGCGCTACGGCGCCCAGCTCGTCGAGGTGCCCCGCCGGACGATCTTCGTGGTGCTCACGGACTTCTACGAGGGCGGCGACTCGGCCGGTCTGGTGAAGACCATCGCGGACCTCTGCGCCCAGGGCACCCACGTGCTGGGGCTGGCGGCCCTCGATGACGCCGCCATGCCCGACTACGACAAGAACCTCGCCCAGCGCTGCGTCGATGTCGGGGCCCATGTCGGCGCGATGACCCCTGGCGAGCTCGCCGCCTTCATCGCCGAGAAGGTCAAGGGATGAGGCAGGACCTGGCCGCTCTGAGTGACCCGGTCCTGGTCTCCCTGGCCAACCGCGGCCTGGTGAAGCGCGCCCACAAGATGCTCGCGAAGGAGCAGGGGCCTCGGGTCGTCTGGGAGGCCGACACGCCCGTCGGCACCTACCCCGACGGCGTGGTCACGCGGCTCCAGCCCGACACGCCGCTGGTCGAGACGAGCTGCAGCTGCGGCGCCACCACGGTGTGCCGGCACCGCATCGCGCTGGTCATCGCGCTGCGCAGCGCAGACGCGGAGCCGAAGGAGGCCTGGACCCCCGCCGAGTTCGACGACGCCTTGCTGCTCGAGCGCCTCGGCAAGCGTCTGATCGCCCGCGCCGACCGCCGCGAGAGGAAGGGCCTGGTCGTCGAGGTCCTCGACGACGGCGCCCCGACCGCTCGGCTTCCCACCTGCACCGTGCGCTTCCTGGTCCCTCACGACCTGGCTTACGCCAAGTGCGACTGCGACGTGCCGGAGCTCTGCGAGCACGTCGCCCTGGCGGTCCGCGCCTTCCGCGCCGCCGACCGGGTCCCCGGGACCGTCGAGCTCGGCCGGCGTGACGAGGTCGACACGGCGGCGCTCGAGCAGCTGGTGGAGCTGTCGCGCGAGCTCCTGGGCGAAGGCATCGTGAACGCTCCTGCGAGCCTCGCTCAGCGCTTCGCGGTGGTCCGCTCCGGGCTGGCGGGCCAGGTCTGGCCTCTGGATCTCTGCGAGGACACCGAGGACCTGGTCGAGGCCTACCGCAGCCGAAGCGCGCGCTACCGCAGCTCCCAGGCCGCGGAGCTCCTCGTCGAACCCACCGCCCGACTGCGCGCCGCCCGGGCCGACGGAGGCACACCGCCGGGACGCGTCCTGGGCACGACCGTCGCCCCGGAGACCGCGCTCGAGAAGCTCTCGCTGGTGGCCCTGGGCTGTCGAGTCGAGGCCTTCGACCGCCTCCGCCAGGCCGAGGTATTCCTCGCCGACGCCGCCACCGGCACGGTCGTGGTGCTGCGGAAGAGCTGGTCCGCGAGGGAAGGGGAGGAGCCGATGACGGCTCCACAGCTGGCTCGGCGGGTGGTCGGCGGCGGCGTGAAGCTGGGAGCGATGGCCTCGGCCCAGGTCATCACCCAGGTCGCCAAGCGGCGGGCGAACCGGCTGCTGGTCCTGGGCGGAGGCCGCCAGAACACGTCGGCGACACCCCAGCGTGGCGACTGGGACAAGCTGCCGGCGCCGCTCTTCGTCGAGTCCCTGGGCGAGCTGGCTGCCCATCGGCGGGCGCGACCCCCGCGCATGCTCAGGCCCCGCCTGCTCGCCGAGAACCTGGTCGTTCTACCCATCGAGGCCGTCGTCAGCGCCCGTTGGGCGGCCGGCGAGCAGGCCGTCATCGCGCAGCTGCTGACCCGAGGCGGAGACCTCGTCGAGCTGGTCAAGGTCCACCGCAGCGTGGTCCCCGGCGCCTGCGCCTCCCTGGCGAAGGCCCTTCACGGAGAGATTCGCTACGTCGCAGGCGAGCTGGTCGGAGGCGTACTCGATCCGCTCTCCGTCGTGACCGCCGAGGGCGTCCTCGTCCCGGAGCTGGCCCCATCGGCACCGGTTCGCCTGGCCGGCGCCGTGGTCGAGGCCCACAGCGACCCCCTCGGGGCAGGGCTGCGGGAGGGCCTCGGACTGCTGGCCGAGGGCGCCCATTCGGGGCTCTCCGCGCTGCCCCGGAGCTGGGCCCGGCGGGTCGAGGAGAACGCGCGGGTGCTCCAGGAGCGCGGCCTCGGGCGTTGCTCCAAGCACATGTCTGCGGCGGCGACCGCCTCGCGGCGTGCCGCCTCGGGTGGGGACCTCGACGGCCTCGTCGATGCCTGGCTCGACGCTCGGATCCGGCTGGAGATCGCGGCCGAGCGTCTATAGGGTCTTCTGGGGTTCCAGATCGGGCGAGGGCGGCGGGATGCGCTTCCCGCTGAGGGTGTCCCTGTAGCCCCCGGTGCGGATCCACTCGTCCATGTGCTTGGCCCGCATGACCGTCATCGGGTGGGTGCGCCAGGCGGTGATCAGGAACTTGTAGAAGGTCTCGAGCTCCTCGTCGGCCTCCTCGTACTCGCGGGCCTGGACCATGAAGCTGTTGAGGTTCATCTCGGCGGCCATCTCGCGAGAGCCGGCGGCCATCTTCATCATCGTGCGCAGCGCGATGTGCTCGTCCTGGACGACCAGCAGGCCAGCTCGGTCGCCGGAGAGCTCGGCCTTGCGGTACCAGTCGTAGAGCGGGATCGAGAGCCCCATTCCGACCACCTGGCCGATGTTCATGGTGAGCTCGCCGACGATCTCGAGGATCTTCTTCATGTTCTCGGCGACGACCCGGTAGAGCACGTGCTTGCACTTGATGTGGCCGAGCTCGTGCCCGATGACGAAGTCGACCTCGTCGTCGTCCATCAGGTTGATGAGCCCGCTGGTGATGCCGACCAGGGGCTGGGTCTCCCCGTAGGTCCAGGCGTTCGGGTAGGGGTCGTTGAGCACGTAGAGGTCCGGGACCGGCATGTCCAGGATCTCGCAGTCCCGGCTGAAGCGCTCGTAGAGCGGAGCGAACTGTCGAGGCCCGGCCTTGACCGCCATCCCGGTGAGCTGCAGCGACAGGATCTTCTCGAAGCCGTGCTGCATGAGCTGCTTGACCATGTGGTCGAAGCCGGGCACCGAGCGCAGCACGTTCATCGCCTCCTCGTCCCAGGGGTGGATGAAGTCCGAGGACTCGATTCCGGTCAGAGTGCGACGTTCCATGGGATCAAGGCTAATCACGCATCGAGGGGCACCCCAGGTGCGTCGTGCACAGGCGATGTGTTTCGGCGACTCGCCGACAGCTGATCACTCCACCCGGAGCACCGTCATCATGCCGCCGTGGGCGTGCGGGAGGATGTGGCAGTGGGCCATCCAGTCGCCCACGTTGTTGGCCTCGACCAGGAGTCGGACCGAACCCCGGATGGGCACGTTGAGGGTGTCCTCGACGCGCTTCTCTTCGGAGCCGAGGACCTCGAACTCCAGGCCGTGGAGGTGGAAGGGGTGCTCGGTCGGGCTGAGGTTGCGGACCTCGATCACGTAGGTGCCGCCTGACTGGAGGGTCTCGACGGTGACGTCCGGGTACTGCTCGCCGTTGATCGCCCACTGCTCGGTGTGGGCGCCGCCCTGGAAGGTGTAGAGCACATCGGTGGTGCCGGGGTCCGGGGTCGCCGCTTCGCCGGAGAAGTCGAAGGGCAGGGGATCCGCGGAGGCCTCCGACCCGCTCGGCACCAGCGTGAAGAGCAGCTGGTCGTGGTGCTCCATGCCCGGACCCGAGAGCGAGTGGGAGCCGCTCATCACCTCGATGGGCTCGCTGCCGGGCAGGAACTCCAGCGCGGCGCGGTCGCCGGGGCCGAGCAGGACCGAGTCCGTCGGCGCCGCGAGCACCCCCTGGTCGTTGCCGACGACGCGCACGTCCCTCAGGTCGAGGTAGCCGGTGTTCGAGGTGTTCACGATGCGCACCAGCACCCGCTCGCCGGCCTCGACGGGGAGCGTCGGGGCGCTCAGACCGTTCACGGTCCACAGGCCGCCGGCGCCGTGCTGACCGTGGACGTGCTCGCCGTCCTCGCCGACCTCGTCCGGGATGTCCGCGGCGACCAGGACCTCGCGGTCGGGGCTCGGATCGGAGGGATCCTCGACCACCAGCAGGCCGTAGATCCCTCGGTCGACCTGGGCCTGGGTGTCGAAGTGCGGGTGGTACCAGAAGGTGCCGGCCTGGTTCAGCGGGAACTCGTAGCGGAAGGACTCGCCCGGTGCGATCGGATCGGACTGCCAGGTCACCCCGTCCATCGCGTAGGGCACCGCCAGGCCATGCCAGTGGATGGTCGTCTCGACCTCGAGCTTGTTCTCCAGGTCGACGATGAGCGTGTCGCCGAGCTTCGCGCGCAAGGTCGGGCCGGGGACCTGGCCGTTGTAGGCGAAGTTCTCGACGACGAAGGAGGCGTGCAGCACCTCCGCGGCGTCGTCGAGGTCGACGGCCGGGGCGGGGCTCGCCAGCTCGTTCGCGGGGGCCTCCGAGTCGAGCGGCGTGGACTCCGAGGTCGGCGGCGAGCTGTCCACGACGACGGGGTCGGTGCATGCGATCAACAAGGAGATCACTGGCGGATCTCCACCATGACCTGATCGCGCGTGTCGAAGCCCTGGCCCCAGGGGTAGGCCCGGTGGATCAGCGTCGCCGTGACGGTCGGCTCCGCGCAGGTCGCGGCGAAGAGGTGGGTCGAGGTCCACTCCGCCTGGGGCATCAGCCGGTTGTCGCTGACCATGTCCACCGCCCTCCAGTGGGGCACCATGCGCTCCCCCTCGCTGTCGACGAGCACCCGCGCGAAGCCCCAGCCGGGGTGTCCGGCGTAGGCGCCCTCGCCGATGCCGTAGGCGACCTGGCCCTCCTCGGCCGTGCCGAGGCCGACGTAGCTCTCGGAGGGGATCCCCGTGTTCGCCAGGCGCTCCGCGAAGTCCAGGGGGCCGGTGTAGGCGATGTCCTCGCCCCGCTCCACGACCCGGAACTCGCTCGCCGAGGGATCGGAGCCGCCGTAGTCGGGCACGACGTCTCCGCCGAGGGGCACGAGCTCCTCGTCGCAAGCGGCGGTGACCAGCAGGATCAGGTTGCGCGAGGGCTCCCCGGTCGGGATCGCGTGGGCGGGGCCGACGTTCTTCGTGGTGACGCGTGCGGTGAGCACGTCTTCGTCGACGGACTTCTCGATCTGCAAAGACGCTGCGAGCTGCAGCATGTCGGAGTCTGGCGTTCGAGGTCCGACCCAGCTGTGGCGGCGCACCGCTCCAGGCGGCCGGTACCAACCGGCGACCACCCCGGGCGGCAGCGCATCGCTCTCGCCGCTGTCGGCGCTGTGGGTGGCGCCGAGGTCGGCGGAGTTCCCGACGTCCGGATCGGGGGGCATGTGGCAGGACTGGCAAGGCGCGATCTCGTTGAGCGGCCCCTCCTTCCACTCCGAGTAGGTCGAGTGGATCGGGACGCGCCCGTCGGACCAGCGCTCGGTATCGATGGTGCCCTCGATGGCCGGTTGGTCGTGCTCGTGACAGCCGGCGCAGAGGGTCTCGTCGGTGAAGAGGTCGCGCGCGACCGAGCCCATCGCCAGGTTCGGCACGTCGTCGTAGGGGCCGAAGATCAGCGGCTTCCACTCGAAGCTGATGCCGCCGTCCTCGCCGGGGCGATGCACCACCAGCTTGCCGGCGACGCCGGGGTCGGGATCGTCCAGGTCCACGGACTCGACGCGGTGGCAGACATCGCAGTGCACGCCGTGGTCCAGCGCGATCCCGGTCGCTTCGTCCAGGCGCCGGCCGGACAGCTCTCCGTCGATGCCCGGGGCGTGGCAGGCCGCGCAGTCCCCGTCTTCGTCCGCGGGAAGCTGGGCGAAGACCGCCTGGACGTCCGGGTTCGAGGCCGAGGTCGCGTGCGGCGAGGCGTGCCAGTCCTCGTTGATCGAGATGTGGCAGTGCGAGCACTGGTTCGTGGTGTCTCGGCGGTCCGGTTCCCCTGGATCCCGGAAGGTGTAGGCGACGTTGTCCGTCGTGTCGTAGCGCGTGAGCTCCAGGTCGAGGACGGCGCCGTTGTCCTCTTCGAAGACGTCGACCCACCAGGTGCGCGCTTCGGGGTGGGAGCCTACGACGGCCCAGTCCCCCTCCATCGAGGTGTCGATGTCCACCACGGCCCGTCCGTAGACGTCGGTCGTATGGCGCGTCGCGGTCCCGCCCTGGAGCACGGTGGCGCCCTCGACCGGCTCCCCGTCGAGGGTGACCGCGACGGTGACGTGGAAGGCCTCGACCGAGCTCTCGGGGACCTCGACGGGCTCCGAGTCGCGCGGCTCCTCGTCGCTCGGCTCGGTCCCGTTGCACGCCAGCAGCAGAGCGATCAGTGTCCGTGTCCCTCGCCGAAGACCCGTCGCACGCCGAGTCCGATGGCCCAATCGTACTCGGCGACCAGTGGGTACCGCAGGTCTGCGGAGAGGCCCCAGCGCTCGTTGGGCGCCCACACGATCCCGGCGTTCAGCGCGAGCTCCGAGAAGGAGTCGACGGCTCCGGAGGCCGCCACGCCGACCGAGGGCACCGCGTCGACGCGGCCGAGTCGGCGCGCACCTCGCAGCGTCACCGTGCCGTAGGGAGTCTGCTTCGCGCCGTCGAGGCCGTCGTAGAGGCTCACGCGGCCCTGGGCGCTGAGCGCGGCGAGCCAGGTGCCGCCGACCACGAGATCGGTCGACAGCCAGGGGTCCACGCTCCCGCTCGACAGCGGCGTGAAGGCCAGGCCCTTGCCAGCGGATCCGGTGGGGAATGAGGCCCCCGGGGAGACCACCCAGGACAGCGAGGGCTTGTCGAGGGCGCGGAAGTTCGCCTGGACAACCGTGTCGCGGCTGTTGAAGGAGCCCTGGTACCAGGCGCCGGTCGAGGCGCTCGCGGACCAGCGCGCGTGGAAGGGCACGGTGAGGTTGATCGCGCCGGCCTCGGCGAGGCCGCCGTTACCGATCAGCAGGCCGCCGGCCTGGACCGAGAACTGTCCGGGCTTCAGGCCTCCATCGAACTCAGACCTGCCGACCGGCAGGGTGCTGTCGCTTCACAAGCTTCACTGGGCCTCGGCGGCCTGGAGCATCCAGAAGAGCATCGTCATGTGCACTCATAGGCGGTTGTGGGCGCTCGCGTGACCCGCAGTCGGGGTATACACCTTGTTTACACGCTTTTCGTCGCGGCTGACCGTGCGATGCCATAGTCTGGGCGCGCACCACTGGACCGGCATGATCTGGTTGTTCGCCTGCACGGGCCCTGCCGACGAGGGCCTGACCGACGCCTCCCTCGGCGAGACAGGGGCCGACGAGCCTGCGGGCTACGCCTGCGGCTGGGAGGCCGGTGATCCGGGTGATCTGAGCAGCACCGGCGCGCAGATCGGCGACACCATCGCCAACGTGTCGCTGCACGACCAGTGCGGCGAGGAGGTCCCGCTCTGGGACTTCGCGGGCGAGTGGCACATCGCCTTCATGACCACCGCCTGGTGCAGCGCCTGTTTCGGCGAAGCCTCGGGCCTGGACGAGTCCGGCGTGGACTTCGAGGCCGAGACCGGCATCGACTTCAGCTACCTGGTGGTCATCTTCGAGAGCGCCACTGGGGATCCGGCTCGACCCGAGGACGCGGCCCCTTATGCCGAGGTCATCGGCGACCCCGAGATTCCCGTGCTGTCCGACCCCGGCGTGGCGATGGTCGCCGCGACCCCCTTCGACGGCAAGGAGCTTCCGGGCAAGTGCCTCCTCTCCCCGGAGATGGAGATCCTGTCCTGCTGGACCGGCCACGACAACGACGACGACGCCCTGGACATCATCCGAGGATCGAACTGATGCTGACCCTCTTCTTCGCGTGTGCTCTCCCAGGTCAGGAAGGCACGGAGACCAATCGGCCCGGCCCCGCGGGGGACCACACGACCGCGGACGACACCGCATCGGTCGTCGACAGCGACGCCGAAGCCGAAGAGGCCCCCGACCTGCCCATGGGCTACGACGACGCCCAGGCGCGGAAGGCCTGCGAGCTTCAGCAGGGCAGCGCGAACCCGGTGATCGCGGCCACCTCCGCTGCCGAGGCGGCGCAGAACATCCTGGTGCCCAGCGAGGCAGGCGACGCCTGGCAGATCGACATGCCCGAGAGTGGCAACGGCTTCGCCGTGATCGAGGTGCCCGACTGGATGGTCACCGTTCGCTTCTTCGCAGACGACCTCGTCGAGTACACGGTCTACCCCTACGAGTCTTCGACGGATCCCGAGGACCTCACAGGGCTTCGAAACAACGGCTCCTGTCCCGAAGCGCGCATGTCCGATGCGCGCTGGGCCTTCCACGAGTGGGGTTCCTACGTGGTCGAGGTCGAGGAAGGCCGCGACGAGGTCTGGCTCGCCCTGGTGAAGGAGGAGTAATCCTCCTCGTCGCGCTCGCCTGTGGGTCGCCGGAGCTCCCGCCGCTCCCGACGCCGAGGCCGGTAGCCGCTCACTACCCCGAGCGTCCGGGCGCTGTCCCCGATTCCGCTCAGGTCGAGCTGGGTCGCTACCTGTTCTTCGACACGCGGCTGTCGGTCAACGGGGGCCGCAGCTGCGGCATCTGCCACGAGAACAAGAAGGCCTTCACGGATGGCTTCGCTCGCGCCGTGGGCACCACCGGCGAGCTGCACACGCTGAACACGCTGTCGATCACGGACGTGGCGTGGCGGGAGAACCTCGGCTGGCGGAGCCCGGATCTGCACCGCCTCGAAGACCAGCTGCTCATCCCCCTGATGGGCCACGAGCCCGTGGAGATGGGCATGAGCGAGGAGCTGCTCCTCGAGCGGCTCGCGGACGCGGAGCTGTACCCGCCGCTCTTCGAGGCGGCCTATCCGGGCCAGGCCCTGACGCTCGAGAACGCGGGTGCGGCCATCGCCGCCTATGAGCGGACCTTCGTCAGCGGGACCAGCCCCTACGACCGGCACCTGCAGGGGACGGAGCCGATGGGCGCTGCGGCACAGCGGGGCCTCGCGCTCTTCGAGAGCCAGCAGCTCAAGTGCTCGCGGTGCCACGGGGGCTTCTTCCTCGACAGCCCGACGAACGCCGCGGGCGACGTGACGGCGCGGCACAGCTACGCGAACGTCGGCCGCTATGACATCGACGGCGCGGGGACCTACCCGAACGACGAGCAGGGGCTCTTCGAAGCCACCGCCGCTCCGACCGACACCGGCGCCTTCCGCGTGCCCTCCCTGAGAAACGCGGCCAGGAGCGGCCCCTGGGGGCACGACGGCACCCTCCGGACCCTCGACGACCTGCTGACGGCCTACGCTCGCGGGGGGCGCCACGTGAAGAGCGGGCCGGTGCCCGGCGATGGGGCGTTGAACCCCTACAAGAGCGAGCTCTTGACCGGTTTCGAGCTAAGCGACGTCGATCGGGCCGACCTGCTCGCCTTCCTGGAGGCCTTGGTCGACGAGGAGATGTTGAGCGATCCCCTCTACGCGACGCCCTTCTGCCTCGAGGAGGACGGCGAGGTTGTGAACGCGCCCTGCGTGCCCGGGTGGGAGGCGCCTCGACAATAGTCTCAACAAGCCTGGGACTATTGTCGCTTCGAGCCGCCCGGCAGGGTCCTCCCGCGGTGGCACGAATGCTGCAACGGTCCCGAGCCGATGCTCTTCTTGATCCCGCTCGCGCTCGCCCAGAGTCCCACTGACCTCGCCGACGAGGCCGTCTCCAATCACCCCGGTCTCGAGGCGAAGGCTTCGCAGACCCGGCGGCTCGAGGCCCTGGCCGCGGTGTCCGACCTCTGGCCCGATCCGATGCTGGGCTTCGAGTACTCGAACATGGCCGTGGACGCGCCCCTTCCCGGGAATCACCCGATGTCCGGGGTCCAGTTCAAGGCCACGCAGATGCTCCCGGCCCCGGGCACGACCGCGCTCCGGGCCGAGGTCGCCCAGGGCCGCGTGGAGATCAGCGAGGCGATGGAGCGGGAGGCGGAGCTCAGGCTTCGCAAGCAGGTGGAGCAGACCTGGTGGCGGCTGGCGCTGTCTCGGGCGATGGAGGCGGTCACCGAGGCGCACCTCGAGCGCACCGAGGAGCTCGTCGCCGCGGTGCGCTCCCAGTACGAGACCGGCTCGGCGGGCCAGTCCGCGCTCCTTCGTCTGCAGCTGCTGAGCGATCGCCTCGCCGACGACCTCGGCGACTACGAGCGCGTCGACGTCGAGCTGAGCGCTGCCTTGGCCGCCGCGCTGTCGCGACCCGAAGCACGCTTCGAGACCCCCGAGACCCTCGACGCGGCGCCGCTGGACGGCACGGTCGAGGACTGGCTCGCCCAGGCGCTCGACAGCCGCCCTGAGCTGGCCCGGCTCGACTGGGTGGCCGCCAACGAGCGGCGCTCCGCGGAGCTGGCCAAGGTGGAGGGCCGCCCCGATCCGACCCTCTGGGCCGGCTACCGGGTCCGGACCCAGGACATGGATGGAACGGACCTCGTGAGCCTCGGCGTCAGCCTCCCCATCCCGGTCCACAGCGGTCGCCGAGCCGAGGGCATCGCGGCCGCGCACCTCGAAGCCGCCTCAGCCGCCGAGGCCGAGCGAGAGGCCGCCATCGACGGGCTCGAGGCCTCGCTTCGTCGCGCCCACGCCCGCTGGCAACGCGCCCTGGACAAGGAGCTCACCTACGAGGAGGTGCTGCTCCCTGCCGCCGAGGCGACGCTCGAGACCACGCTCTCCGACTACCGCGTCGGCAAGACGGACTTCGCTTCGCTCTACGACGCCGAGGTCGGTCTCCTCATGCTCGAGCGCGCGCGCCTCACCGCCGTCGCCGAGACCCGCATCCAGGCGGCCGAAGTGCGCGCCCTCACCGGAGGTTCCCCGTGATCGCCCTCTTCTGGCTTCTGCTCTTCGCCTGCGCGACCACCGAGCCGACGGCCTCCGAGACCGAACAGCAGGCTCAGCTCTACACCTGCGGAATGCACCCGCAGGTGGTGCAGGAGGGACCGGGCACGTGCCCGATCTGCGGCATGGACCTCACGCCGATGAAGAGCAGCCCCTCGGCTGCGCCTGCCGCCGGCGGCGAGCGCGAGATCCTCTACTGGCAGGCTCCGATGGACCCGTCGTACATCCGTGACGAACCCGGCAAGTCGCCGATGGGCATGGACCTCGTCCCCGTCTACGCGGACGACGTCCGCGCGGACGAGGTGATCCGCATCGACCCCGTCGTGGTCCAGAACATGGGTGTCCGGACCGAGATCGCGAAACGCCGGACCGTGTTCCGCCACCTGCGCACCATCGGCGAGGTCGAGGTCGGCGAGGACGAGCTCGCCGTCGTCAACCTCCGCTACAGCGGCTGGGTCGAGAAGCTCTACGTCGACCGGACCGGGGATCCGGTGAAGACGGGACAGGCGCTCTTCGAGGTCTACTCCCCGGATCTCGTCGCGGCCCAGGAGGACTACCTGCTGGCGATCCGCAGCCAGGGCGCGGGCAGCGACCTGGCGACCTCGGCTCGCCGCAAGCTGGAGCTCTGGGACATCTCCCGGCGCGACATCGACCGCATCCGCGACGAAGGCGAGGTGCGACGGACGCTGCCCGTGCGCGCACCGCAGGCCGGCTACGTGCTCCACAAGAGCGTGGTCGAGGGCGCCCGGGTCAACGCCGGTCAGGACCTGTACCGCATCGGCAACCTGCAGCGGATCTGGGTCACCGCCGCCCTCTACGAGTTCGACGCCCCCTGGGTCGAGGTCGGCCAGCCCGCCCAGATGGAGCTCACCTACGGCCAGGGCGAGGTCCTCGAGGGTGAGGTCGCGTACATCTACCCGACGCTCAACGAGAAGAGCCGGACCCTGACCGTGCGCCTGGAGTTCGAGAACACCGGGCTCGAGCTCAAGCCCGGCATGTTCGCGACGGTCTACATCGAGTACCGGCGGCTGGATGACGTCATCGCCGTTCCCAGCGAGGCCATCCTGCACTCGGGGACCCGCGAGATCGTCTTCGTCACCCGCGACCAGGGCCACTTCGAGCCCCGCGAGGTGACCACCGGCCTGGTCGGTGACCGCAGCATGACCGAGGTCCTCGAGGGCCTCGACGAGGGCGACGAGGTCGTGGTCAGCGGCCAGTTCCTGATCGACTCGGAGAGCCAGCTTCAGGAGGCGCTCCGCAAGATGCTCTCTCCGGAGCCCGAGGTGGAGGCCGAGGCCCTCGCCTGGACCTGCCCGATGCACGCGGAGGTCCACCAGCACGAACCGGGACGGTGCCCGGAGTGCGGCATGGACCTCGTCGAGACCGCCGAGCACGCGCACACTCCCGAGCCCGGGCAGTACACCTGCCCGATGCACCCCGAGGTCGTCTCGGACGAGCCGGGTCGCTGCCCGGAGTGCGGCATGTTCCTCGAGGAGGTCCAGTGAGCGCCGACCGCAAGGGCGGCCTCATCGGCGCCCTGATCGAGGCCAGCGTCAAGAACCGCTTCTTCGTGCTCCTGGTCGCGCTCTTGGTCAGCGGGATGGGGGCCTACGCGCTGAAGACCACGCCCGTGGACGCGATCCCGGACCTCTCCGACGTCCAGGTCATCGTCTTCAGCGAGTACCCCGGCCAGGCGCCCCAGGTGGTCGAGGACCAGGTCACGTACCCGCTGGCCACCTCGCTCCTGGCGGTGCCCTACGCCGAAGACGTGCGCGGCTACAGCTTCTTCGGCATCTCGATGGTCTACGTGATCTTCGAGGACGGCACGGACCTGTACTGGGCGCGCTCTCGCGTGCTGGAGTCCCTCAACGCGGCCCAGGGCCGGCTGCCCGAAGGGGTCACACCCCAGCTCGGACCCGACGCCACGGGCGTCGGCTGGGTCTACGAGTACACGCTCTCGGACTTCTCACCGCGGGCGAGGACGCTGCGAGCCGCCTGGGACGCGGACCGCGACGGCGAGGTCACCCCCGAGGAGCTCCCGCGACAGGTCGATCTCATCGAGATGCTCGGCCAGGAGGGGGAGCGCTTCGCCCGCGAGGGCTTCGATCGGGACGCCAGCGAGGGCCTCTCCCGGGACGAGCTCCTCCGCGCCGCCAACTTCCGCGGCATCGACCTGGCCGAGCTGCGCAGCGTCCAGGATTGGTACCTCCGCTACGACCTCATGAGCCAGCCCGGCGTCGCCGAGGTCGCCAGCGTCGGCGGCTTCGTCCGCCAATACCAGGTCGAGGTCGATCCGGAGAAGCTGCGGGCCTACGGCGTGTCGCTGAAGCACGTCCGCATGGCGATCCAGAACGCCAACCAGGACACGGGCGGTCGCCTCATCGAGATGGGCGAGACCGAGTTCATGGTGCGCGGCCAGGGCTACATCAGCTCGGTCGAGGACCTGGAGACCATCCCCGTGGCCATGGATGCCGAGGCCCACGCGCCGGTCTTGCTGAAGCAGGTCGCGCGGGTCCAGATCGGACCCGACGTGCGTCGCGGGCTGGTCGAGATGAACGGCGAGGGCGAGGTCGTCACCGGCATCGTGCTGCTGCGCTTCGGAGAGAACGCGCTGGAGACGATCAAGGCGGTCGAGCAGCGGATCGAGGAGCTGAAGCCGGGGCTCCCCGAGGGGGTCGAGGTGCACGTCTCCTACGACCGGAGCGAGCTCATCGAGAGCGCCATCGACACCCTGGTCGTCAAGCTCGCCGAGGAGATGGGGGTCGTCGCCATCATCTGCATCCTCTTCCTGCTCCACTTCCGAAGCTCGATCGTCGCCATCCTCACCGTGCCCATCGGCGTCCTGATGGCGCTCCTGGCCATGCGCGCGCTCGGAATGAACGCGAACATCATGAGCCTGGGCGGCATCGCCATCGCCATCGGCGTGATGGTCGATGCCTCCGTGGTGATGGTGGAGAACCTCCACAAACACAAGGAGAAGGGCGCCACCAACGACCAGGAAGCCCTGGTCATCGCCTCGGCCCGCGAGGTCGGTCCGGCCCTCTTCTTCTCGCTCCTGGTCGTCACGGTCAGCTTCCTGCCGGTCTTCACGCTCGAGCAGCAGGAGGGGCGGCTGTTCACGCCGCTGGCGCTCACAAAGACCTTTGCCATGGCCGCCTCGGCGCTCCTGGCGGTGACGGTCATCCCCGCGCTGATGTTCTATTTCGTGCGCGGCAAGGTTCGGTCGGAGCGGGGGAACCCGCTGTCCCGCTTCTTCATCGCCGGCTACCGGCCGATCATCCGCCGCGTGTTGAGGGCGCCCTGGCTCGTCGGCGCCGCGGCGCTGGCGCTGGTCGGGCTCACCGCGTGGCCCGCCAGCCAGATCGGCAGCGAGTTCATGCCGCCCCTGAACGAGGGCGACCTGCTCTACATGCCGACGACCCCCCCGGGCCTGTCGATCACCAAGGCGAGGGAGCTGCTCCAGCAGACCGACAAGATCATCGCGAGCCACCCCCAGGTCGACCACGTGCTCGGCAAGATCGGTCGCGCCGAGACCGCCACCGACCCGGCGCCGCTCACGATGATCGAGACGACCATCCTGCTGAAGCCCCAGGAGGAGTGGCCCGAAGGCAAGACCATCGAGGACATCAGCGGCGAGCTGGACGCGATGGTGCAGTTCCCCGGTGTCACGAACGCCTGGACGATGCCGATCAAGACCCGCATCGACATGCTGGCGACGGGCATCAAGACCCCGGTCGGCGTGAAGCTCCTGGGCGACGACCTCGACGTGCTCTCCGAGGTCGGGCAACAGATCGAGGGGGTCCTCCAGACCCTGGACGGGACGGCCTCGGTCTACAGCGAGCGCGTGGTCGGCGGCAACTTCGTGGACATCCGCGTCCGGCGCGAGGACGCCGCGCGCTACGGGCTCAACGTCTCGGACGTCAACGACATCGTGAAGAGCGCGGTCGGCGGCATGAACGTGACCTGGACCGTCGAGGGGCTCGAGCGCTACCCCGTCAACGTTCGCTTCCCTCGCGAGCTGCGCAACGACATCGACGCCCTGGAGCGCATCGCCGTTCCGACGCCGATGGGCCACACGGTGCCCCTGGCCCAGGTCGCGGACATCTCGATCGAGAAGGGGGCCCCGGCGATCAAGAGCGAGAACGCACGCCGGACGGCCTGGATCTTCGTCGACCTGAGCACCGACGACATCGGCGGCTACGTCGAGAGGGCGCGCGAGCTGGTCCGCAGGGAGGTGCCGCTGCCTCCGGGGGTCAGCATCCAGTGGTCCGGCCAGTACGAGTACATGGAGCGCGCCAACGAGCGCCTGAAGCTCGTGCTGCCGCTCACGCTGTCGCTGATCTTCCTCTTCCTGTTCCTGCACTTCCGTCGCTTCGGCGAGACGGGCATGGTGATGATCGGGACCATCCTCTTCGCGCCGATCGGCGGCATCTGGCTCCTGTGGCTGCTCGACTTCAACACCTCGGTGGCCGTCAACGTCGGCTTCATCGCGCTGCTGGGACTGGCGGCGGAGACCGGGGTCGTGATGCTCGTCTACCTGGACGAGGCCGTCGAGCGCTACCGGATCGAGGGGCGCCTGAAGACCGTCGGGGATCTGGAGTCCGCGATCATGGAGGGCGCCGTCGACCGGGTGCGTCCCAAGCTGATGACCGTCGCCACCACGCTCCTCGGGCTCCTCCCCATCATGTTCGGGACCGAGACAGGCACGCGGGTCATGAAGCGCATCGCCGCGCCGATGGTCGGCGGGCTGATCAGCAGCGCCGTGCTCACCCTGATCGTGCTCCCGGCGCTGTATCTCTTGTGGAAGAGGCTGTGGGTGTTCCGCGAGCCGCGGCGATAGGGGACTGCATGGCGATCCTCTTCGTCGACGATGACGACACCGGCCGCAAGGTCGCGGTCTTCAACCTGCGCAAGGCCGGCTTCGAGGTCGACGAGGCCGCCGATGGCGCCGAGGCGCTGAAGCGCTTCGACCCTCGCCGCCACGAGCTGGTCGTGAGCGATCTGCGCATGCCGAAGGTGGACGGCTTGGAGCTCCTCCGCCGGCTCCACGACCGGGCTGCGCAGGTTCCGGTCATCGTCATCACGGCATACGGCAACGTCGACGTCGCGGTCGAGGCGATGCAGGCGGGGGCCTGGTCCTTCATCGAGAAGCCCTTCTCGCGCAAGCGCCTCGAGCTGGCGGTGCGACGAGGCCTGGAGACCTCGCAGCTGCGCCGGGAGAACAGGCGACTGAGGGGCCTCGAGCGGGAGATCGTCACGGCGTCCTCGCTGATGAACGAGGTGCTCGCGCTGGCCGACAAGCTCGCCCGCAGCGACGCCCCGGTGCTGGTGACCGGCGAGTCCGGTGTCGGGAAGGAGCTCCTCGCTCGTCGGGTCCACGCGCGCAGCGACAAGGCCGCCGGACCCTTCGTCGCGGTGAACTGCGCTGCCATCCCTGAGAGCCTGATCGAGGCCGAGCTCTTCGGTCACGAGAAGGGCGCCTTCACCGGTGCGGACAAGGCTCGCCCGGGCCGCTTCCGCAGCGCCGAGGGCGGCAGCCTCTTCCTCGACGAGGTGGGCGAACTGCCGCTGGAGGCACAGGCCCGGCTGCTGCGCGTGGTTCAGGAGGGCCAGGTCCAGGTCGTCGGACGGGACGAGCCGGTCGAGGTCGACGTGCGCCTGATCGCGGCGACCAACCGCGACCTCGGCGAGCAGGTCGACGCCGGGCGCTTCCGCGAGGACCTCTTCTACCGCCTGGACGTGCTGCGGATCGCAGTGCCTCCGCTCCGCAGTCGGCCCGAGGACGTGCGGGTGCTCGCCGAGCACTTCCTGGCCGAGTACGCCGAGCGGCCGCTCGCCCTGGGCGCCGACGCCCTCGAGGCGCTCCAGCGGCGGCGCTGGAGGGGCAACGTCCGCCAGCTCCAGAACGTCTGTCGGCGCCTCGCGCTCTTGGCCGAGGGGCCGCTGATCACCGCCGCCGACCTCCCCCGTGCTCGGGTTGAAGCCCCCACGACCGACTGGCTCGAGCGCCTGCCGAGCGAGCTGTCGCTCTTCGACGTCGAAGCCCAGGTCATCGTGCATGCCCTGCAGCGCTGCGAGGGCAACGTGAGCAAGGCGGCGCGGATGCTCAAGGTCCCACGCCACATCCTGGCCTACCGCATCGAAAAGCACGGCATCGAGGCGTGAAGAGGGCCCTCTGGCAGGTCGCGCTGCCCATCGCCGCCGTGGCCGCGCTGCACTACCTGGCGCCACACCACGCCCACTGGGTGCACGACATCGCGCGGCGGCTCTTCTACGTGCCGATCCTCGTCGCGGCGGTCGGGTGGGGCCTGCGCGGGGGGCTCAGCGCAGGGCTGGTGACGGTCGCGGTCTACGCCCCCCACGCCTTCCTGCTGGGCCACGGCGACCCGGGCTCGACGGGCGAGAAGCTCTTCGAGATGGGCTTCTACGTCTTCATCGGCGTCGTCGCCGGGCGCCTCTACGACCGCGAGGCTCGGCTACGCGCCGAGGTCGCGCGCCAGTCCGAGCAGCTCGCTCGGGCCGCACGCCTGGAGTCCCTCGGCCAGCTCACCGCCGGGCTCGCCCACGAGATCCGAAACCCCCTTCACGCGATGCGGGGCACCGCCGAGGTGCTCCTGGACGCCGTGCCCGAGGACCGCCCCGAGCACGAGGTCGGCCGCAGCCTCGTCGGAGAGATCGACCGGCTGTCCGGAGTGCTCACCCGCTTCCTGAACTTCGCCCGCAAGGCGCCAACCGAACACGATCGAGTGGCCTTGGGCGAGCTCATGGGTCGCGTCGCGGACCTGGTCCGGGCCCAGGCGGCTCAGCAAGGAACCGCCCTCGAGCTCGACACGGTCGAGGCGGGCGACGTCCGCGGCGACCCCGAGCAGCTCGTGCAGGTGGTCCTCGCGCTCGCGCTCAACGCCCTGCAGGCCCTCGATCAGGGAGGCACCGTCTCACTCGTCGCGGGTCCGGCTTCGCTCCTGGTTCGCAACGACGGGCCGCCGCTCGAGGACCCCGGCAGGGTCTTTGATCCCTTCTACACCACCCGCCCTGAGGGCACCGGCCTGGGCCTGTCGGTCGCCTGGCGCATCGTCGAGCTGCACGGCGGTCGACTCGAAGCCCGGAACGAGCCGCCTGGCGTCGTGTTCGAGGTCGGCTTCCCCGAACACGGAGCTCAGTGATTGGGCCGGACCTCCCCCGGCAACTCCCCCCGCTCGAAGACCTCGCCCACGTCCAGGGCGTCGTTTCTGAAGGCCTCGATCGTGCGCTGGTAGGGGGCCGCGGTGTATTCCTCGCCCCAGACCGGGAACAGGCCGAGGTCGGCCCCGGTCAGCCTGACCACGCCGAACTCCCAGGCGTCCGGCCCTTCCTCGATCAGGTAGTCGTAGCGCGCATAGCTCTCGTCTTCGGCGGCAAAGGTCCATGCGCGGGCCCGGTCGCCCTCCTCGATCACCCAGGCGCCGTCGAGGTCCTCGAGCCGGAGGTCGGCCGGGACGGCACAGGAAAGGAGCAGGACGGTGAGCACAGATCCCAGGCTATCGTGGGCGCGATGCTCCCCTGGCTCCTCGCTTGCGCTCCGGCCCCACAGGACTCGTCGCCCGGTGCGGTCGACAGCGTGTCCGACTCGGCCCCCGCCACCGTCTGTCACGGAGCGGCCCAGGACGCGGAGGTGCCCATCCAGGCGAGCCTCGACGGCCTCGCTGAGCGGTGGGACGCGAACCGGGAGCTGCTGCGCATCCTGTTCATCGGCTCGCCTACGTGACCTGGTTGAACGGGCGGTGCGTCCGAGGTCTTGGATGTATTCGAGAAGGTCGAGAGCCAGGCGGTCGTCGCGGACTTCGTGTGGATCGAGAAGCTCTCCAACGACAGCTTCGAGGCGGCTCAGGACAAGATGCCGGTCTCCGAGGATCCGCGGACCCGCGTCTGGTGGGACAGCGAGAACGTGCTCCCGGGCGCCGTCGGTGAGCACATGTGCGCGGACGTGGCCTGGGACGTCTACCTCTTCTACGACCCGGGGCGTGTCTGGGACGACGACGACCCCGGCGCTCCCGACGCCTTCTTCCACAAGCTCAGCGAGTGTCCCAGCGACCAGTACATGAGCCGCTACGACTTCTGGCAGGAGCTGGAGGCTCGACTGCCCGACTGCGACGAGGTCGTGCTCGATCGATAGAGCGGTGATCCGGGTCGCCGCGCGCTACGAACAAGCCGCCTGGAGGTCCCTGTGCTGCCCCTGATCCTGCTCGCGTGTACCGAACCCACGCCTTCGACGCCTTCGAGCGGAGACTCGGCCGTTCGGACGAACGACACCGGCGACGAGGGCTTCGAGGTCCTCGACGTCGACGCGGAGCTGGCGGACATCGTCACGGTCGTGCGGGTCCGGTGGAGCACCGAGGTGGAGACCACCGGCTACGTCGAGTTCGGCTTCGACGAGAGCTACGGCAAGCTCACGAACACCACGGAGTCCGGGACCGAGCACGAGGTCCTCCTGCTCGGCATGCCCGCGGACACTCCGGTGCACTTCCGCGTCGTCGCCAGCGACGGCGCCAACGAGGTCTCCTCGGAGGCGCTCGACATCACCACCGGGCCGCTGCCGAGCGGCTCACCCACGCTCACCGTCGAGGGCGAGGTCGACGGCCAGTGGGCCTACCAGGCCATCCCCTTCCAGGGCACCTCCTACGTCATCGCCATCGTCGACACCGAGGGGCGCATCGTCTGGTACGACTTCCCGGAGCCCAAGGGCAACCTGATGCGCGCGCTCGTCACCCCCGAGTTCGACGAGGTCGTCTACGTCTGGGCCGGGAGCCAGGACTTCCTCGACGAGGGCAAGATCGTTCGCGTCTCGATGGACGGCAGCGAGCGCACCGAGATCGACTTCCCCTACGTCGATCACGACGCGGCCATCCTGCCGAACGGTGTGCTCGCGGGCATCGTCGTCACCGAGCCGCCCGAGGACTCGGGCTACGACGAGCACGACCGGGCGGACCGCATCGTCGAGCTCGCCCCGGATGGCACGCAGACCACCATCTGGAACGCCTGGGATCACATCGACTTCTCGGCCATCCCGAGCATCCGGAACGAGCACAACTACACCCACGCCAACGGCCTGGACTACGTCGCCGAAGAGGACGCCTACTACATCTCGCTGAAGACCCTCGGCACCATCGCCAAGGTCGACCGCAGCACGGGCGAAACGCT
>Ga0114933_10001895_pt1 | contig 22576 bp, 17 predicted proteins | sample 4SBtaG_FD_89691 | JGI IMG/M metagenome (GOLD analysis project Ga0114933, IMG submission 89691) | Deep subsurface microbial communities from Kolumbo volcano to uncover new lineages of life (NeLLi) - 4SBTROV12_W25 metaG | ecosystem: Environmental > Aquatic > Marine > Volcanic | place: Kolumbo... | reverse complement strand
TCATGAGAAAAGCTCCTATTACAACTGCTTTTCTATACCCAAGAAATTTATCTGCAAGAAGGCCGCCAAAAATTGGTGTTATATAAACAAGCCCTGTATACCAAGCATATAAAACAAGTGCATCTTTTCTCTCCCATCCCCAACCCTGATTATCAAGAGATGAAATAAGGAAGAGCACAAGTATAGCTCGCATTCCATAATAAGAAAATCTTTCCCACATCTCCGTAAAGAAAAGAGTAAAAAGACCTGAAGGATGACCTAAAATTGTACGTTGATTTATCTCATCCCCATTAAAGATATTTAGTTTCTCCATAGATAGTGTTAGCTAGGATTAAATTGAGATTGATTTCACTTATATTTACATAAAGTAAAGAAAATTATGCCAGAAAAAATAATTGGTTTTTCAAAACTTTCAAGAGATGAGAAAATAAGTTGGGTTAGCAAAAATTTTCTTGATAATTCAAATGAATTTGAAGATATTTTAAATAAATATTTAAATGATGATAAAGATATCCAATCAATTCATGATTCACTTTCAGAAAACGCTATATCTAATTTTCATCTACCCTATTCTATATCTCCTAATTTTTTAATAAATCATAAAAATTATTGTATTCCATTAGTTACTGAAGAGAGCTCTGTAGTTGCCGCATTGTCAAATTCTTCAAAATTTTGGTATGATAGAGGGGGATTTAAATCTAAAGTAATTTCAAAAATTAAGACAGGCCAAGTGCATTTCAAGTATAATGGAGATGGAGAAAATCTTGAAAAATTTATAAATGATAATGAACATAGATTAATAGAATCAACTGATAGAATTACAAAAAAAATGAGAGAAAGAGGTGGTGGTATATCAAAAATTAAGTTAATTAATAAATCAGCAGAATTATCATCCTATTATCAACTACATATAGATTTTAAAACAATAGATTCAATGGGTGCAAATTTTATTAATTCATGTTTAGAAATAATATCAAAGAAGTTCCATGAACTGTTGACTGATTCACCTAAGTTTAAAGAATCTGAAAAAAAAATCGAAGTAATAATGTCAATTTTATCAAATTATACTCCTGAGTGTATTGTTGAATCTTCATTAGAGTGTAAAATAGGTGATCTAGGAAATATTGATGGTATGTCACCAAAAGAATTTGCTCTTAGATTTAAGGATGCATTTAATATCGCAGATATAGATGTTAATAGAGCTGTTACTCATAATAAAGGAATAATGAATGGTGTTGATGCAGTTTTAATTTCAACAGGAAATGATTTTAGAGCTGTTGAAGCTGGGGTTCATGCTTTTGCGTCAAGTAAAGGGAACTATAAGAGTCTATCAAAATGCTCAATAATTGATAATATTTTTAAAATTAGCCTAAAAATTCCTCTATCAGTTGGAACGGTAGGTGGAATAACAGACATTCATCCTATGGTAAAACTATCACTAAAGCTTTTAAAGAATCCGACATCAGATGACTTAATGAATATTATTTGTTGTGTTGGACTGGCGCAAAATTTTGCAGCTGTAAAATCATTAGTTACTACGGGGATACAAAAAGGGCATATGAAAATGCATTTAATAAATCTTCTGATTAAACAAAATGCTACTAAAGATCAAATTGACAAATCTGAAGAATATTTTAGAAATAAAGAGATTAATAGTGAATCTGTAAAAGATTTCCTTGACCAAAATTAATTAATTATGGAAATTTATAGTAGTGGAAAAGTCCTTCTTACAGGTGAATATGTTATTCTTGATGGTGCATTATCTTTAGCAAGTCCTACAAAATTTGGACAACATTTAAAATTAGAGGAGAATCAATCAAACTTGATTAATTGGAAGAGTATGAATTACGATGGAAAAATTTGGTTTGAATGCACAATAAAAAATGAAAACTTAGAAATTAAATCAACTTCATCAAAAAGAGTTTCAAATACATTAATTAGAATAATTAATCTAATTAGAGAATATAGCCCATCCTTTTTGAAGAATCAAGGATCTGATATATCAACTAATCTAACATTTGATAAAAATTGGGGTTTAGGATCTTCATCTACTTTAATATCAAACCTAGCAACATTATCTGGTGTAGATCCGTATATACTAAATAACAAGATTTTTAAGGGGAGTAGCTATGATATAGCATGCGCAAATAGTATTTCACCAATAGTCTTTCAATTAAGGGAAGGAGTGAGGATTATAGATGAAGTAAGTTTTAAACCCCCTTTTCATGAAAAAATATATTTTATTTATTTAAATAAAAAGCAAAGTTCAATTTCAGAAATTGAAAATTATAACAATAAGAAAGTTTCTGAATCAACTATTAATGAAATTTCTAATATCACTTCTATGATCTTGCAGTGTAACTCTATCGAAGCATATGATAAATTGATAGAATCACATGAGTTAATTATATCAAAGTTAATATCAAAACCAACAATAAAGGAAACTCTTTTTAAAGATTTTAACGGGAGTATAAAGAGTCTTGGAGCATGGGGAGGTGATATGATTATGGCAACCAGTCATAGTGACCCAAATAGATATTTTAAAGAGAAAGGCTACTCAACTATTTTTAAGTATGAAGAGTTATTAGTTTAGTAATATAAACTTCTGTTGTCAACTATCTCTGCTTTCGATTCAAGAACTTCGGGTATTAAATTAGATATTCTCTCAATTTCACGATCACTTAAAGAATTAGAGATTGCTGCACCTATACTTATATCTTCTGCAATCTCTTTTGATAGAAGTCTTACTAAATAGATACCATTATTACCTTTTAGAATTTTAGATGTTTCATCTACATCTAAAGAAAATGAAGAACCAATAATATAAGGTTCATCACCAGCACCAACAAGAATAGGGTCATTTTGAGTAACAGCAGAGGCTCTCTCTAATACAATATCATAGTCTTGTGAGATTAATTCAATATCATTTGAACTTTTATATTTTTTTACAAAAAATTCAAATTTTTTATCTTTTAAAAGAGTATTTGAAACTTCATCTCTAACTTCATCAACATTTGGCAATGACTTTTTATTAAAGCTTAGAGCCTTAGCTACAAGATATCCTTCATTCAAAGTAAATCTTTTAACATTTCCCACTTTAGTTTGATCTTCGTAGATCCATTTAATTACCTGCCTTGAGTTTGTTACACCCGGTAGACCAGAGTCAAATTGATCAAAAGAATCAAATGAATCTATAAATAGTGATGAATCGCTATTATTTAATGGCAAATCATTATTTGCATCAAACTCTGCTTGAGAGGCTTTTCTATAGTTATTATTTGAAGACTCGTTAGATGGAACAATATCTTTTACAACATCAGCAATTAAAACTTTATTTAAATTTCCATCCCTTTTTTTATCAATCATCCTTGAAATTTTTAATGTATTACCATCTCTGTATGGACCAAATACTTCACCCTCTCTTAAACCAAATAAAATATCAGAGAAATCTCCACCAATTTCTTGTTTAGTTGAATAGATAGAGTCCCAGCTTACATCAGAATATATTTCAATAAACTCTGAATAATCTTTAACATCTTTAAATCCAGTAATTTCTTCAATAGAGTTTGACACTTGGTTCAATTGAGAGAAACCATCTCTTAATTGTTCAAGGTCAGACCTTATGCTTGATTCATCAAGTGAGGATGCAATGTCAGGAATAAATACATATTCAACTTTTCTATATTCTCCCTTTTCAAAATCATCTCTATTGTTTTTTACATATGATGAAATCTCCGAGTCTTTAATTTGGATAATGGAGTCAGGAATTATATCGTAGGGAATTCTTAAATATTCAATATTTACTTTATCATTTTCAAGATGATATTGGATATTTGACTCAACATCAGTATATATGACACTTGATTTAATCAAATCAAAATAAATTTTTTGTTTGGCTAGTGAAATTATATTTTGTTCTTGAAGCCTCCATTGATTATACATATTTGGATTTGATGTCTTTAATTGTGATATATAATTTGAGAATTTATTAAAATCAAAAAGGCCGATTTCATTTTGAAAAAGAGGATTCAACACTATAGATTGGTCACTTGAAATTATTTGTTCAAGTTGATCTTTTCCAGCATCTATTCCAAGCTTATCTAACTCTTGAAGAAGTGCTTGATTCTTTATACCTTGATTCCATGCTAAATTAACTGCGTTTAATGTATTAAGACCATAAACAGTCTGAGCTTGTTCTACCATCATATTAAAAGTCTCATAATCAATTTCTTCTCCATTAATCTCACCTATTGGTTTATTTGCTCCAAATCCACCATTGGATGTAAAAACACCTGAAATCACAAAGGCAAATAATGCCATCCCAATAACTATTATAAGGAATATTGATCTTTTTCTAATTTGTCCAAGTACTGCCATAATCTAAATAATTTTCGAAATTACAACTTAGTATTAATTTATACTACTCCTGGTGGGTTTTTTTTAAAACCACTTTTTCAATTTTTGATGATGAAGCATGAAGAATTTGAATGGAATATCCATTAATTATAATTTCATCACCAACCTTCGGAATCTCCTCTTTATTGAAAACAATTAATCCACCAAGTGTATCATAGGACTCAGATTCTGGCAGGTTTAAATCGTATGATTTATTTAGGTATTCTATCTCAAGTCTTGAAGAAAGTTCATAAACACCTTCTGATATCTTTTTCTCATGAAGATCATAATTATCATGTTCATCCTCTATCTCTCCAAATAGTTCTTCAACTATATCTTCGACGGTTATAATTCCAGATGTTCCACCATATTCATCAATTACAACAGCAATACTTTTTCTTTGTCTAGTGAGTTTTTCTAAAACATCATTAACCAGCATAGGCTCTGGAACAAAAACAACTGGTAAAATAAACTCATTAATTTTCTTAGGTTTTTTTAAAAAGTCAAATGAGTGAATATATCCTACTATATCATCTATTGATTCTCTATATATAGGAATCTTTGAAAGACCTGTTTCAATTAGAATTTTTTTGGCATTTTTAATATTTGAAGTATTTTCTAAAGCAATAATTTCTGCTCTTGGAACCATTACATCCCTAGCCTTAATTTCAGAAAGCTCAAGGGCATTCTGAAAAATTTCAATTTCTGAATCTAGTTTATCATCAGATTTATCTATCTCATTCTCAATATAGTTTTCTAATTCTACCTTTGAAAAGGAGAATTCAGATTCTTGATTACTTACCTTAAAAAAAGTCTTCAATATAAAGTCTGAAGTTATTGTTACCAAACTAGTAATAGGATATAAAATTATATAAAAAATAAATGCAGGAATTGAAAAGATTTTCATTGAAAGGTTAGAATAGATTTGAAATAATACTTTTGGAATAAATTCAGCTGCAATTAATATAAGTGAGGTAGAAATTATTGTTTGAATTAGAAGTATTGTCAATTCGTTCATAGATGGTAAAAACAAAAATGATAAGTTGTCTACAATAAATTGACCCATAAATAACCCATAAATAACTAGAGCAAAACTGTTACCTATTAACATTGTAGATATAAATCTTGACGGATCCTTGGTAATTATTGATAATAGCTTTGGAATTATACCTTTTTGTTTTTTTTCAATCTCAAGATTAAGTCTATTTGACGAAACATATGCTATTTCCATTCCTGAAAAGAATGCTGAAGAAAGAAGACTTAGTAAAATTATCATTTAATTTTTCTTTGAATATTTTCTTCTAAAATGTCTTCTAAAAAGAGCCATAAAGACTGAGAGAACTGAAAACCCTAAAAATATGTAAGCTCTGTTATCATTTATACCCCAGTTTTCAATAAAACTAAAAATTGAAATAACAGCAATCACCCAATATATTATTTCTGAAATTAGATAATGTTTCATTCTTCTGTAATATTAATAGATCCTGTAAGGCTTCCAGTTACAAGATCGGTAAAGTCTCTATTTGAGTCAAGCCTATTAGCAATTATTTTGTTTGTTTTATCAATATACTCAAAATCATTTTCAGTAAAAAGCCATTCATTCTCAGTATCATAATATAGCTTATCCGTTGTTAATAACTCTCCATCAGTTGTAGTAATTTTAACATTATTATTGAATTCCATAAATCTAAATGAGTTATAGACAATTGCATATTCTGACCTAATTGTTGAGGTTTTGTTTTCATCATAAATAACCAGCTCTACTTCTTCAAAAAATTCAGAATAGTTTAAGATATCATTTGTAAAATCATAGTGAATTTTACCTGAAACAAATGATTTAGTAAGCATTGAATCAGTATATGTCATTGTAAAGTTCTTAGCAATACTAACAGGTACTTTATCATTAGTATAACTTAATGTAGCTGATTCAGTATTACATGAAAGACATATAACAAAAAGAGGGAATAAAAGACGGGAGTATCTCATTTTAAAGGCTTGGAACCTTTATGCTTCTTCTAATCCAACAGGAGAAAGTAATACTTGTACCTTGATTACCTTCCGTAAATATATCAGTTTTTGAAGGAGCCCTTCCATTAAATGCAGCTGCAGTTCTATCAGATATCTTTTTTAGAGAAGCATCTACCCTACCAGCTTTGACTGCAGTTTGTGCAGCTAACCAAAAAACAGCTCTTTTATTAAACTGAGTGTCCCCACACCCATTTGCACTATCTGCATACATATTAGCTATCAAAAGATAAGCTCTTCCTAAGGATGGTTGATATGATAAAGCCTGCTCAGCATAATTACGAGCAGATACTCTTCTTCCAGCATTTTTAAATTTAACTGCAATCTTATACAGAATGTTTGCCTTCTTATAATTATCAGTCTGAAGTGAAACTGACTCTTGGTAATATTTCAATGCATCTTCAGAATTTCCTTGCTTATCATTAAGTATTCCCAGGTAATAAGCTGAATCAGCAGATGGCTCAAGACTATGAAGCTGTTCAACCAAGGTAACAAATAGCGGGTCATCAGAGCAATCTTTCCCATCTAGTCTACCTGCAGCTCTTCTAATCCATAATGGATTATTTTTGTTCTCTTCAAAATTCTTGGTATATAAAGGTATAAGTATATCACAAGTTGCTTCTTTTGCAATGAGCTGATCAATTAGTTGTAGGTATGCACTAACTGCATTTGAATTTGTGTCGTATATTCTTTTATTTCTAACTTCTTTGGATGTAAGTGCTGTCCCAGACTCTTCCTTCTTTAAAATTATATCAATATTTTTTGATATGTTGGTCTTTAATAGCTCAAATTTTTCAGTCAATTCTTCATACTTTTCAAATAAAGTTTCGAGATTAATCTTTGAACCAACCTTGTATAAATCATATCCTGTTTGAAAATAGTATGCTAGAGATTTTGGATTTGTGAAACTTACTGGATCATTCTTAAATGCATAATCAAAAGTATCATATATCAATTCTTTATCTTTTAAACCATTATCAAGCATTGCTTGACCCTTACTACTGAATATTTTCCCTATTTGTCTTACACCTTTTCTTTCAGGAAAGTTTTCAGCCCACTGATCATATAAAGACAATAAATCATTTAAATATTTAGATTTATCCTCTTCAGATACAGATTTCTTGATAAAGTCCTTAAGTATTATCTCTCCATATTGATAAGTAGCAAGACTTAATGTCGGACAATTATCCAAGACTGTTTTCCATGGTTCATATGCAGCCTGATAATTCTTAATTTTTGCCGATTCTGCAAAAATAGATAATTGCTCTAAACACTCATCTGAACTTAGCTGAGAGAACAAAGGTATTGTAAATAATATTAAAAATAAATTTCTAAAAAACTTAACGTTATTCATAAAGTTTAAATCTAATTATACTTTCTTTTAATAAACCAAACATCATTTAATGAAAGACCTAATCTTAAAGAAAAATAGTTTTCTTTTATCAAATCATCATTTCCAATTTTACCTATTTCAAGGCCAAGATTTGCTTTTGAAAGCCCTGCTATGGGTAAACCAAGTCCCAAATTTAAACTAAATTGATTTATAGGCAAATTATTTACAATAATACTTTTTTTATCATTTTTAATTCCAAATCTATATTTTATTCTTTTCCAATAACTAACTAAAGATGAGCTGTCTGGAATAAAATATCCACCAAATGATATTGAATTTGCATCTCTGTAGGATACATTTCTTATATCTAAGAAAACATTTTCGAATCCTGAGGATAATTTATTTTCATATTGGGCACCAATAAACCAAGAATTTTTCTTTTCTAATCCAATTGAATAAATTGACTTTTTTGGCACTGGGAGTTTAGTGTTTTCTAGCCCTCTTGCATCAAGATCAATATCCACAAAATCTCCTAAAGATTCGAGTGAAATTGAAGAAGCATTTGATGTATATAATGACTCAATATTGTAAGAATTTAACTCACCTTCTGGATAGTAGCTAAATAGCACGCTTAATGATAAATCATCTTTTAATGGGATCAAAATATTTGATGAGAAGTTGTAGGTAAATCCTGTGATTTCTGAACTACTATTAGAAAAAACGCCATAATTTACACCATCCATCAAATTAAATTTCTCATAATTAAATTTTCCAAAGTTATAGTTTGCACTAGCTCCAAGTGAAAAGTATTTGAAAAAAGGTATTCCAACCGAAAAAAATGCCTTGTTAATATTTCCTTCTGCACCAAAGAGTCTTGTGCTTATAGAATTGTCATCATTATATTCCTCCGTAGTTTGAAGATTAAATCCAACTGATGAATAAGGAAGAACTCCAAACCCAAATCCAAAGTTTTTTACTGGAATTCCAATTGCTATATAATTGATGTTAGATGTTTTTATGTTTTCTTTTAATGAACTGTTTGAAATGCTTGAAGACTTATAAAAAGTTCCTATTAAATAGTTGGTAGTCTTTATTTTGGCTAGAGATGATGGGTTATTAATATTAAACTCAATTGAGTCAATTGATGAATCAATTCCCCCCATTGATTGATAAGATACATTACCAGTAAAATTTATTTCCCCTAATTCATTTAAAGAATATGGAGAGCCAGTATTTGTCTGGGAAACAACATAGAAACATGAAAAAATTAATATTACTAATAAATAGTTTTTAACGCCCTTCATTATATTTTAAAATATTGTTTAGACCTATTGCTAAAAAGTCTTGGTCCGCAAAGATTGCATTTTTTATCTTATTTAGCAAAAAGGTCGAATCACCTCCTGTAATAATGATATTAAGCTTTAAATATTTTTCTTCTAAACGATTTATATACTCATTAATTTCTCCAATAATTCCTGTTAAAACTCCAACGTGAATTGACTCATCTGTATTAGACCCTATTATTTTATTTACATAATTAAATTTAAGTAAAGGTAAATTTGATGTAAACTTAGAAAAGCTTTTATATCTCATGTTAATTCCTGGAGAAATAGCCCCTCCATGATATATATTTTTTGAGTCAAGGAAATCATAAGTAATACATGTTCCGATATCAACTACCAAAGTGTTTTCACTTGGAAGTTTAAAATATGCAGCTGAAACTAATCCAATTCTATCTTGACCTAAAGAAGTTTTTGATTTGTAGTTATTATGAAAAGGAATTTTAAGGTCTTTATCTGATAATTCAAAGTAGTTTAGGTATTCATTTAGCCTACTCAATTCAGTCCTGTAACTTTTGGTTACAGTTGAGCAAATAATATTTTTGATATCATAATCTTTTGAAAGAGACTTAACATATGTGACAAGAGATACCTCATCTAGAGTTTTTTTTGAAATAATTTCATCATTTTCAAATAAATAAACTTTAACCAAAGTATTTCCTATATCAATCACCAGGTTCATACTACATTTTTTATAAAATTACAGAAACATTTGAATACAGCTTTGTTTAAAATTAATATATTTGCCTTTGCTTTTTGGTACCATAGCTCAGTTGGTAGAGCAAAGGACTGAAAATCCTTGTGTCCCTGGTTCGATTCCTGGTGGTACCACAAAAAACCCTACTAAGTAGGGTTTTTTTGTATATTACTATTCCTAAATCTTTATACTTGACCTATTATATAGATCAATTTTATTTTAAAAAAAATAAATATTGGATGTTTAAGCTAATGGGGGCTTATACTTTCAATAAAAGCCTTATAAATTTTAATGGGCTAAAGTTTATTAAACTTTTAGGTACAGGTTCAAAAGATGGTTTTAGTGTCATACCTGACTTTTCATCATATGTAATGATCACGTCATGGGAAAATGATGATTTTAGAAAAAAATTTATTGACAAAAATGAATTATTTCAAGAAATAATTAATAAATCCTCAAAACGAATTGAAATTAAAATTGATCCCTACAATTATATTGGATCATGGAATGGGATAAACCCCTTCAAAAACAAAAGCTCATATAAAAAAGGAAAGATTATTGTCTTAACAAGAGCAAGAGTAAAATTAAATAAACTAATTAATTTCTTAATTAGTACCTCGTCTGCTGCTAAATCCATAAATAGTAAAACAGGAGCTGAGTATTATAAAGGTGTAGGAGAACTACCAATAATAGAACAAGCTACTATTAGCATTTGGAAAAGTGAGCAAAGTATGAAAGATTATGCATACTCAGATAAAAGTCACTTGAAAATAATTAATAAAGCAAGAAAAAATAAATGGTACTCAGAGGAGCTATTTATTAGGTCTAATATTCTATCATTAAAAGAATTTAAATGAAAAGAAAAGTAATAGTAATTGGATCAGGAATTGCAGGTCTTGCTGTATCTATTAGGTTAAAAATAAAAGGGTATGATGTTGAGGTTTATGAAAAAAATGATAATGTAGGTGGTAAATTAAGTGATTTTTATATTGATAATTTTAGGCATGATTTTGGACCAAAGTTATTTACAATGCCAACTCTTATTGAGGACATTTTTAAAGATGCAAGAGTAAATATTGATGACTATTTTAAATATGATAAGCTTGACATAGCATGTAAGTACTTTTGGGATGATGGTTATACTTTTAATGCATATTCTGACAATAAAAGATTTACTAATGAGATCCAGAAGAAATTTAGTAAAGAAGAGAAGAGAGTTAAAAATTATATTTCTAGGTCAAAAAAGAAATTTAATCTAGTGAAAAAAATATTTCTAGAAAAGTCACTTCATAGAATATCAACATACATATCATTAGATGCACTTAAAGCAATTATTAATATTCTACATTTAAATATATTTATCACTCTAGACTCATTAAATAAGAGAAATTTCAGAGATAAAAAGTTAATACAAATCTTCAATAGATTTGCTACTTATAATGGATCAAGCCCATATTTAACTTCTGGAATAATGTCAATTATCCAACATTTAGAGCATGACCTTGGAGTCTATATGCCAAAAAAAGGTATCTCTGATATTTCATACTCTTTATTCAAACTTGCAAATGATATAGGTGTTGAGTTTCACTTTAATTCAGAAATTGATCAAATTTTAACTAAAAAAAAATCTGTAGTTGGAGTCATGGTAAATAACATAAAACATAAAGCAGATATTATTATCTCTAATATGGATGTTAGCTTAACCTATGATAGGCTTCTAAAAGGGCATAATAAGCCTTTTTTTATTAAGAATTATCAGCCGTCAAGCTCGGCTGTTGTTTTTTACTGGAATATGAATATTTCTTTTTCAAATATTAATGTTCATAATATAATATTTAGTAAAGACCAAGAGAAAGAGTTTGACTACATATTTAATAAAAAATCAATTTATAATGATCCCACTATTTATATATGTTCAACATCAAAAATTGTAAAAGAGGATGCTCCTAATGGATGTGAAAATTGGTTCATATTGATAAATTCTCCATTTGATAGTGGACAAGATTGGGGAATCATTAAAAAAGAACTTAGAAATAATATTATAAAAAAGATAAATTCAACTTTAAAACTCGATATTGAAAATAATATAATCAATGAAAAGATATTAACTCCAGTTGATATTGAGACTGAAACACTTTCCAAATTTGGATCATTATATGGGAGCTCAAGTAATTCTTTACAATCTGCTTTTGTTAGACATCCCAATTTTTCAAAAAATATAAATAACTTGTACTTTTGTGGTGGTAGTGTTCATCCTGGAGGAGGAATTCCACTTTGCTTAAATTCAGCAAAAATTGTTTCAGAACTAATAAACTAATATGTTAAAATTACTTGATAATAACGAATTGAAGAATATTTCAATTTTTATTGTTTGGCTTATAAATATTAGTGGTTTTTTCGGAATCTTATCCGATGAAAAAGATTTTTTTCTTTCATCTTCTCCATATGTTTTAACTCTTACACTACTATTATTAATTGTAAATAACAACTCTGATAAAAAGTTTTTAATAAAGTTGTCTCTTATCTTCTTGTTAGGGTTAATTGTTGAAATTATCGGGGTAAATTATTCGTTTTTTTTTGGTGAGTATAAATACGGAAATAATCTTGGTATAAAATTTTTTGGAGTACCTCTGGTAATAGGTTTTAATTGGGTCCTATTGATAGTTTTAACAGGTAACTTTGCTCATAGATTATTTCCAGAGTCAAAAATAAGCAAGGTATTATTTGGTTCAATTCTAATGATTCTGTTAGATCTCCTAATTGAGATTAGTGCTCCTAAGCTTGATTATTGGGAGTTTACAATTCATCCTGTTCCATTATCAAATTATTTATGGTGGTTTGTTTTCTCAATTTTTTTCCATTTAATATATCAGTCTAATACTAACAAAGAATTCATAGTAACCACGAATATTTTAACCGTTCATTTTTTATTTTTTGGGATGTTAGCGCTTTTTCTGTAGATTTATAATAAATTAATCTATCATGAAATATATATATACAATCTTATCACTGGCTTTAATTACAAGCTGTAATATGCCAGCTGAAAATCAAACAAATAATGGAGAGCCTGAAGGTCCTCATACATCTGCAGAGTGGCAAATCTGGGCTTATTCAACAGCTGCTCCAGATTATATAGCTGCTGATGCAACTGTATTTGATGGTCCACCAGACATGGGGGGTAATCTTTTAAGAGAAGGCTCAAATGGATGGACTTGCTTACCAGCTAACCCAAGAGGACAATCTGACCCTGAAAATGGATGGGTTGATGCACATGAAGCTATGCCTTTATGTGGTGACTCAGAAGTATTTAAATGGATAGGTGCATACTTTGCTGGAGAGACTCCAGTAATGGATAAAGACGGATATGCTTGGATGCTTCATGGAGACATGGGAGAAGACAATACTATGGCTGGGGTAATGATGAAAGAAGATTCAGCAGAGGGTCAATGGATAGAGTCAGGACCACATTTAATGAGAATGCCTGCCGATCCTTCCTCATTAGACGGAATGACTACTGACTTTACATCAGGTGCGCCTTATGTAATGTTTGGAGGTACCATTTATGCACATGTAATGTATCCAATGGCAGGTTATTATGATTATCAGCCAGAATCTGCTCCTAAATAAATTAATATACAATTAAAAAGACCCTCACATGTTGAGGGTTTTTTTTTATAATTATCTAAGAAATAACTGTGTTTTGATTAAATTTAATTAATGGAATATTTACTCATTATAATAGTACTAATTGGTTCTCTCTTTGGACTTTATTTTTTTATTAAAAAACAGATTGAGTCTAACTCTGAGGAAAGAAACAAGGAAATTGAGTCTAAGCTTGATAATTTGGTAGAGGCGTTTAAGCTAGAGTCTGCAAAAAATCTAGCAGACCAAATAAAAGATTCAAAGCAAGATCAAAAAAATATGTCTGATACTTTAGAGAAGGTTACTAAAGAACTTGAAAAAATTAAAGGAACTAATGAGCAAGTGTTAACATTTGCAAATCAGATGAAAACCCTTGAAAAGATTCTAGGAAATCAAAAGCAAAGAGGGATATTAGGTGAGATTCAGTTAGAAAACTTACTAGCAAATGTTTTGCCTCCTGAATTGTTTCATATGCAATATTCATTTAGTAACAATGAAGCCGTTGATGCTATAATTAAAGTTGGTGAGTTTATAATTCCTATTGATGCGAAATTCTCTTTGGATAATTATAATAAAATGATTGAAGGTGACGAAACAGATACGGATAAGTTGAATGATCTTGAGAAAAAATTTAAAAATGATATAAAAAACAGAATTGATGAAACCTCAAAATATATTAGGCCTAATGAGGGTACAGTAGATTATGCTTATATGTTTATTCCTGCTGATGGGCTATATCAAGACTTACTAAATAATAAAGTTGGATCATTAAAAATTAATCAAAGAGACCTAGTTTCATATGCATATCAAAAAAAGGTAATGATAGTATCTCCAATGAGTTTATTCCCAATGCTTCAAGTTACTAGTAAAGCATTAAATAACATGAAAGTTGAAGAGTCTATTCAAGAGATTCAAATGAATATTGAGAAATTAGGTAATCATTTAAAGGCATATTTAACTTATCATGAAAAGTTGGGTAATAGTCTCAGTACTGTAGTCAATCATTATAATGTTAGTAATAAAGAATTTAAAAAAATTGATAAAGATATTACTAAGCTAACTTCAAATAGAGCTAGTATAGGCATTGAGAGTGAAAATCTAGAGAGACCTTTGATTGAAGACTAAAAAAAAAGCCCTCCAATTGGAAAGCTTATTTAGTTGCCTTAGCAACACACAACGTGCAAATGTAATGATTTTTATCAACTTGTCTTTAAGAAGATTAAAAAGTCCACGATAGCACTCTTAATTTTATCCAAATCTTCTGTAAAATGATTAATCATAATGCTAAAGACATATTGTTTTCCTCTATCTGTGGTTAAATATCCAGAATAGTTATGATTATTTTTTAATGTTCCTGTTTTACCCCAGACAAAGGCTTCAGTATCAGTTATAATATAATTACTTGGAAAAATTTCTTTGATTTTTTCAAAATCATAATAGTAATTAATTTTTTCTAAAGATGAGACTATTGATGATGGCTGAATCAAATTATATCTTGAAAGCCCAGAACCATCATATAACTGAACTTTATTATCATTTAAATTATCTAGTGTTTTTTTGAGACCTTTCTCTACAGATATAGTATCATTATAACGAAGAGATATATTTGCAGCCAAGCTTTCAGAAATCAAATTATCAGAGTCTTTTAAAACAGCAGAGTATATTTTAGCCTTTACATTACTATTCCATATTTTATGATTTTTTAAACCTTCCTCATCAAAGCTAACTGAGGTGTTAAAATACTTTTTAAGTAGATTAATTGTGTTTTTACTTGACGTAATAAAAGGATGATAAATTGTGTCTCCAAGTTTTATTAATGAAGGGTTAATAAAGAAATTATTTTCTTTATTATCTCTAGACACTCTTTCTTTCTGCTCCATATTCAAGGTCATTTTGAAAATATCAGGTGATACTTCTATTGAGTCATCAGATAGTTTAACAATTTGAATTACATTTCCATAAATCGGCATTTCTGATCTTTCAGCTTGAAAATAATATTTAAAATCATCCCAAGCCCAAGCTGGACCAAATTTATTTAAATCTGTAATTGGTTTATGGTATACGATATGATTAAATGATTTTATAAATTTTTCTAGATCTTCATCATCATATTTTGGGTGAGCAATAAATGGATATCCTGTTGAGGAAATTCTTAATGTATCATTAGAAATTTTATATTTAATTGAAGGGATAGAATCTCCTGCACTTATTGATCCAAAAACAGTTAAAATTTTTGTATTGGATGCTGGTGTCATGAAAGTATTTATATTAATACCTCTTATCTTTTTATCCTTATTTAGCTGTTTAATTGCAATTGAAACAACTGAATTTTTTAAATTTTCATTTTTAGAAACCCATCTATCAATCTTTTTACTTGAGATTTGAGGGTAAACATTTGAACATATTAAGATTAGAATTAAAGCTTTTTTCACTCTGACAATATAATAAAAAAGAAAACCCTCTATAAAGAGGGTTTAAATGCGGTCTGGACGGGACTCGAACCCGCGACCCCCTGCGTGACAGGCAGATATTCTAACCAACTGAACTACCAGACCAAAATCGGTTGCAAATATAATTATTTTGAATTATAAAGCTGCATTAATTGCATCTTCATATGTTTTTTTTGGAGCTACGCCTACTTGCCTAGATACAAGCTCTCCATCCTTGAATAATAGAACAGTTGGTATATTCCTAACTCCATACTTAGCTGCAAACTCTTGGTTTGCATCAACATCAATTTTACCAACTACTGCTTTACCCTCAAAGTCTTTACTAAGTTCATCAATAATTGGACCTACCATCCTACATGGTCCACACCACTCAGCCCAAAAATCAACAAGAACAGGCTTGTCAGATTTTAATACTTTTTCCTCAAAAATTGAATCGTTTAATTCTAGTGCCATATTATTAGTTTTTGCAGGTCAAATTTAATATAATTTATTTCAACACTCATTTTTTTAAAAAAGAAAATTCAAAATTTTTAAATTAATTTAGACCAATGAAAATTATACTTCCAATTCTTTCAATAATTTGTTTTATCTCTTGTAATACAAATCAGGTAAAAAAATCAAATTGGACTCAAGAAGAAAAAGAATTAATATTTAAAGAGTGTGTAAATTATTCATTAGACTTTAATGAATTAAATCTAAACCAGTCAAATAGATATTGTAGTTGTACCCTAAGAGTTTTAGTTAACAAATTTGAGAGTAAACAAGAGGCTGAACAATATTTAATAGAAAATAGCAGTTTAAATTCAATTTATGAATCTTGTGAAAATATTAATTAAGCTTATAAATAAATTCATCTTTTTCAAGAGATGTCAATAAGTCTTTATTAATCGAAACTCTTGTCTTTTCTGATATCATATTTAACTTAAATTCATTTTTTGGATCAAAAATATCAAAGTAAACTGGCTTTGAACCTTTATGTTTAGATAATGTTTTTTTAAGTTTTTTAACTTCATCTAGATTTAAAGAAGTAGAATCTATTTTAAGCGTTATTTTTTTTGAACTTGAATCAATAATTCCATCTAATAATTCCATATTTAAAAATTGAATTCTTGGATCACCTACTCTCCCTGTTTCTCGATTAACCCATCCTTCCCTAATTGAAATTCTGAGTCTTAATATCTTATTCTCAACTAAGAGGTGCTTATACTTTAGATAATCCTCTCCAAAAATTCTAAATTGATATTGATCATTAAAGTCTTCAAACGAGAAAACAGCAAATCCATTTCCTGTTTTTGATACTAGATGTTCAACTTCATTGATAATTCCACCTACATAGAGGTCCTTGTTTATTATAAGGTTTAAATCATTTAAAGATGATAACCCAGTAGAAGTGAAATTGTTTATCTCTCTTATATAATCATCTAGGGGGTGTGCAGATATATATATACCTACAACTTCTCTCTCTTTTTTTAATCTTTCGAGATTTATCCATTCATCACAATCAGGCATAGTCATATCTGATTGGCTATCAATTGCATCATCCTCAAACATACTAATCTGAGATGAATTTAATAATTCTTGATGTTTTGCCCCATGTTTAATAGCTTTTTCTAGAAAAGTTAAACCTTCATTATCCATATGGAAATATTGCGCTCTTTTATTATTAAATGAGTCCAAACCACCTGCTAATACAAGATTTTCAAAAGTTTTTTTATTTGCTAGCCTAAGGTCAATCCTCTTTGCAAAATCGTATATATCTTTATATGATCCATCTTTTCTATTTTTAACAATAGTTTCAACCGCACCTTTTCCTACACCTTTAATAGCTCCCATCCCAAACCTAATTGCCTTATCTTCATTAACATTGAATTTATAGAATGATTCGTTTATGTCAGGACCTAATACTCTAACTCCCATTCTTTTACATTCTTCCATGAAAAAAGTAACTTGTTTTATATCATTCATATTATTTGATAGAACAGCGGCCATATATTCAGAAGGATAATTGGCTTTGAGATAAGCTGTTTGGTATCCTATTAATGCGTAACATGTTGAATGTGATTTATTAAATGCATAAGATGCAAATGCCTCCCAGTCTTTCCATATTTTTTCAAGTATTTCAATACTATGACCATTTTCTTGTCCACCTGTCATGAATTTGGGCTTCAATTTTTCAATTAAAGAAAATATTTTTTTCCCCATAGCTTTCCTTAATAAGTCAGCTTCACCTTTTGAGAAACCTGATATTTTTTGAGAAAGTGACATAACCTGCTCTTGATAAACAGTGATTCCATAGGTTTCATTTAAAAATTCCTCCATCTCTGGTATATCATATGCGATTGCTTCAGAGCCATTTTTTCTGGATATAAATGATGGAATATACTCCAGAGGACCAGGCCTGTATAGGGCATTCATAGCTATTAAATCATTAAAGTTAGAGGGCTTTAAGTCTTTTAAATACTTTTGCATTCCTAGTGATTCATATTGAAAAATTCCAACTGTCTCACCTCTTTGAAAGAGTTCATATGTTTTTTTATCATCTAAAGGAAAATCTTCTGGATATAGCTGTTTATCATACTTATATTTTATAAGCTTAACAGTATCTTTGATAATGGTTAGTGTCTTTAAACCTAGGAAATCCATTTTAAGAAGTCCTGCATCTTCAACAACTGAATTATCAAATTGAGTAACAAAAAAATCTGAATCTTTCGCTTTAGTAATTGGCACAAATTCTGAAATATCACTTGGTGTAATAATTACTCCACATGCATGAATCCCAGTATTCCTTAAAGAACCCTCTAAAAGGCTTGCTTGTTTTAGAGTCTGTGCAGATAAATCTTTGGAATTATATAATTTTTTTAATTCACTAACTCTGCTAAACTCATCAGTTCTGAGTTCAGACTTTAATTCAGCCTCTTTTTTTGAAAAAATCTCACCTAACTTCATATTTGGAACTAGCTTAGAGATTCTATCAACTTCAGATAATGATAGATCAAGTACTCTTCCAGTATCTCTGATTGATGACTTAGCAGCCATCTTACCATATGTTATTATTTGAGCAACTTGTTGAGAACCATATTTATTGACAACATATTCTATTACTTTATTTCTTCCTTCATCATCAAAATCTATATCAATATCAGGCAAGCTAACTCTATCAGGATTTAAAAATCTCTCAAAAAGGAGGTTATACTTTATTGGGTCAATACTCGTTATACCTAGAGCATATGCAACAACCGAACCAGCTGCTGATCCTCTTCCTGGTCCTACTGATACTCCCATCTCTCTTGCAGCGCTAATAAAATCCTGAACAATTAAAAAATATCCTGGATAACCTGTTTTAGAGATTACGTCAAGTTCAAAATCAATTCTTTCTTCTAGATCTTTATCTATTTCTTTATATTTTGATTTTATTCCCTCGAGAGTTAAATGTCTCAAATAAAGATTTTGACCCTTCTGGTTATCAAAGTCATTATTTTGAATAAATTTTTTGGGAATTTTAAAGTCTGGAAGCAGTACTTCCCTTGCTAGTTCAAAAGGTTCGACTTTATTTATTATCTCTGATATATTATAGATGCTATCAGGGATATCTTTGAATAATTCAAACATTTCATCTTTAGACTTATACCAATATTCCTCATTAGGTAATCCGTATCTAAAACCTCTTCCTTTTCCAATTGGCACTGACTGCTTTTCACCATCTCTAACACATAGTAAAATATCATGGGCATTGGCTTCTGTCTTTGTGGTGTAAAAAGTATTATTAGTAGCTATAATCTTTATGTTGTGTTTGGAGCTAAACTCTTTAATAATTGGTATTATATAATCTTCATTCTCTTGATTATGTCTTTGAATCTCTAGATAAAAATCTGATCCAAATGTTTCCTTCCACCAACTTAATGACTCTTCTGCTTTTTCTTCTCCTTGGTTTAGAATTTTAGATGATATCTCTCCTCTTAATCCACCCGATAGTACTATAATATCCTCAGAATATTTTTCAAGGATTTTTTTATCAATTCTAGGTAAGTAATAAAATCCATCAATATTCGCTATAGAACTTAGCTTTGACAAGTTTCTAAAACCATTCTTATTTTTCGCTAAAAAAATCATTTGACACCCATCGTCTCTATTGGATTTATCAAGATGATTATCACAAATGTTTAATTCACAACCAACTATGGGCTTAATATATTTTTGTCCATCACTCAGATTCTCATTATAGTTTTTTAGCGTTTTGATAAAATGAAAAGCACCCATCAGGTTTGATTTGTCTGTAATAGCTATTGCATCATGAGAATACTCAATTGAGTATTTTAATAAATCTGATATTTTTGATGTTGATTGAAGTACTGAAAATTGAGTATATGAATGAAGATGACCAAATTTAAATTCCTGTTTATTTATTTCAGCTTTTACATTTTCTTCATTCTTTTCAACATTTTGATCTATTTTTAATTTTCTAGACTCCTCAAATAAGTCGATATGATTAATATCTGGAACGATTACTTTTGAGAGATCAAGCTTGGTTAGCTCATCTAAAATTTCATTATTATTTACAAGAGAACTTGGATGAATTTTTTTCTCTTTTAATAATTTGAATAAACATAATGCTGTTGCTTCAACATCAGCAGATGCATTATGAGCAGACTCAAATTTTTCATTAAATAGATGCTTGTAAAGTTCCATAAGGGTAGGTAACTTAAATTTCCTCCCTCGTCCTCCAGTTAGCATACATATTCCAGCTGTTTCTTCAGTACATGTGTCAATTTTTGGGAAGTCTTGAAGAGGGTTAGCTCCTGAAGACCTTAAGTATTCAGATCCCAGAATTTTTTCATCAAAGTTTAAATTATGACCACATATAAATTTTGATCTTTTTAAGTCTTCATGAAATTTATCTAAAACAAAACTAATTTCAACTCCAATCTTTTTTCCTAGTTGTGTTGAAATTCCATGAATTTTTTCTGAGTCATATGGAATTGAGAAACCATCAGGATAAACAATATAACTTTGATTAGAAATACATTTTCCCGACAAATTGTGAACCTGCCATGCAATTTGAATTGCTCTTGGCCAGTTATCAAAATCAGTTAATGGAGCACTCCATTTTTTTGGTAAACCGGTAGTTTCAGTATCAAAAATTAAAAACATTTAGGAATAGTTTCAATTACTAATTTAATATTTTATCTTGGATTGGTTTTGAATAGTTATTAATAGTTTTAATGAAAAAAAGTAAGGAAACTTTTACGATTACTGCTGCTTTACCATATGCAAATGGACCTATTCATATTGGACATTTAGCTGGTGTATATATACCTGCTGATATATATGCAAGATATAAGAGACTGACTGAAAATGATGTTGCATTTATTTGTGGAAGTGACGAGCATGGTGTAGCTATATCATTAGCTTCAAAAAAAGCATCCATAAGCCCAAAAGAGTTAATTGATAAATATGATGAAATGATTAAATCATCTTTCCAAGAATTTGGTATTTCATTTGATAATTATTCCAGAACATCAAAAAAAATTCATCACGAAACATCAATAGACTTATTTAATTTATTAAAAGAAAAGGATCTGTTTTCATTAATAGAGTCTGATCAATTTTTTGATATAAATGAAAATCAATTTTTAGCTGATAGATATATTACCGGTGATTGTCCTGTGTGTGGTTCAGAAGGAGCTTATGGTGATCAATGTGAGAAATGTGGTTCTGCATTAAGTCCTGAAGAATTGAAGAATCCTAAATCTACAATTTCAGATTCTATTCCTATTTTAAGAAATACAAAACACTATTATATAAAGCTAAATGAGTTTGAAGATTTCTTAAGAGGTTGGATCACTATAGATAATAAAGACATTTGGAAAGCTAATGTTATCGGACAAGTTAAATCATGGCTAGATAATGGACTCAAACCAAGAGCTGTAACTAGAGATTTAGACTGGGGTATTCCGATTGAAGTTGATGGTGATGATGGTAAAGTTCTCTATGTTTGGTTTGAAGCACCTATTGGCTATATATCATCTACCAAGGAATGGGCACTAAAAAAAAATAAAGATTGGGAACATTATTGGAAAAATCCTGATTCGAATTTAATTCATTTTATAGGTAAAGATAATATTGTGTTTCACTGTATAATATTTCCAATTATGTTAAAAATGTTTGGGGATTTTATTCTACCTAAAAATGTTCCAGCTAATGAATTTCTTAACCTAGAGGGAGATAAAATATCTACATCAAAAAACTGGGCAGTTTGGTTACATGAATATTTAGTGGAGTTTCCAAATATGCAAGATGTTTTAAGATATGTTTTAACAGCTACCTGTCCTGAGACAAAGGATAATGACTTTACTTGGAAAGAGTTTCAGACAAGAAATAATAGTGAATTAGTCTCTATTTATGGAAACTTTACAAACAGAGTCTTATCATTAATAGATAAATATTATGATGGAAATATCCCAAAATCTAACTCAACAGACATATCTGATCAAGAAGTTTTAAATGAGGTTATAAGTTTTAAGAATCAATTAATGATCTCATTAGATAATTTTAAATTTAGAGAAGCACTTAAGAATCTTATGAATATTGCAAGACTAGGTAATAAATATCTTGCAGATAATGAACCTTGGAAAATTAAAAATGATAATCCTAAAAGAGTGGAAAAAATTCTTAATGTATCCTTTGTAATTGTTTC
>Ga0114933_10001892_pt1 | contig 22650 bp, 21 predicted proteins | sample 4SBtaG_FD_89691 | JGI IMG/M metagenome (GOLD analysis project Ga0114933, IMG submission 89691) | Deep subsurface microbial communities from Kolumbo volcano to uncover new lineages of life (NeLLi) - 4SBTROV12_W25 metaG | ecosystem: Environmental > Aquatic > Marine > Volcanic | place: Kolumbo... | reverse complement strand
CTCGACGTGAAGCAGGGCCACGCGTGCGTACACGAGGTGGGTCTGCCAGCAGCGGCGCTCCCACTGCTCGAGGAGATCGAAGTGCTTGTACCCGCTGCCGGTGCGCGCCTCCCGCGCGTAGCGCCCATGGCGCTCCTTCCTCCACGCGAGCTCCTGGCCCTGGCTCAGCCGGAAGCGGAGCCTCGCGGCGGTCTCTTTGGCGTCGTGCTCGGGGAGGACGCAGGCCTCGAGCTCCTCCACAGGAAGGGAGCGCAGCCAGCTCTGCTGGAGGGTGCGGACGGTCTCGGGGTGGCGCGGCAGCCAGGGGGCGTCGTCCCACCAGATGTCCCGCATCAGGCCCTCCCGCATCCTCCCGGCACTACCGACTGCAAGGCTCCAGATGCGGTCGCCTCTCAGCTCCTTCGTCGCGAAGGCATCCAGCTCCTCCTCTTCCTGGCGGGCCATGACCTCGTCCTCGTCCAGCCACCAGGCGAGCGCTCCGATCCCTCCGGAGGGTTGGTGCCAGGTCGGCATCAGCGAAGCCTCTCGCCGTCGGCGACGGAGAGGTCGAGCACGAAGCGCCAGGCGGCCCGGACCCTGACTCCGCGCAGCGTGCGATGGCGACCCATGCGGTCTGGCACGTGGTAGCGACCCTCGGCAGGCTTCGGGTCCGGAGGCGTCCACAGCTCCGGGCCTTCGAGGCGCACGCTGGAGTGGATTCTCTTCGTCCACATGGCGGTCTTGCAGAGCTGGGACATCGACGCGGTGGACGAGGGGTGCGAACGCCAGGCCGCCATGAAGCTCGGGAGCAAGGTGGGGGGCCTGCGCCACTCCAGCAATCCGAAGGGCCGGGTCGCCTTGTACTGGCCTCCGCGAACGGCGGCGAGCACCTCGGCCCCCGCCTGAGCGTCATGCAGATCGGTGTGTCCCTCCCAGGTGAAGCGGAACCATGTGGGCGTGCGTCGGACCTCGACGAAGCGATCCCTGATCGTGACCCGCCCCACGCGCTTGGGCAGACCGTAGAGCTCCCGACCGAGCAGGGTGGCCATGCGGTCGTCCGGATAGATCCAGGCGGCCTCGACGCAGGGCTCGGGGAAGGGGAGGCGCGGGAGCATGCGCGGGGCGAAGAGCGCCGCCTCCCGGTAGACCATCGGCTTGGCGCCCGGGGTGACCACCCGCGGGTAGTCCGCGATGACCAGGAGCGTCGCAGCGTCCGAGGTCCCGATGGCGCGCAGGGGTTTGCGCGCCGGCCAGGCCGGCAGGTCCAGGGCGGCCAGGATGAGGCGAGTGCCCTTCAGCTGGTAAGGCCCGGGCTTGATCGAGCCGTCCTCGTTCAGGCGATCGTGCAGGGAGCGGAGCTCGTCGAGTTCGTGCTGGTCGAACTCGTCGAACCAGTCCTCCCAGTCCTTGGCCAGCACCTCCAGCAGGGCGACCGGCGGCTCCTGGCCCAGGGGCACGCGGATCGCCTCCATCGCGCTCGTCGGCCTCAGCCGCGAGAACCGCCCGTTCGCGACCGAGGTCGTCAGGCTGTCGATCACGGCCGCTCCCGGCCCGATGTCCCGGGCCGCGGACAGCTCCAGCAGCTGGCCATGGCCCTCGAGGATGAGCACCAGGTCCCCTTCGAGCTCGCGCTCTGCCCAGGCCTCCATCGTCACGTGCCGCGCCTCTCGGACGAGGTCGTCGGAGAGCTGAGGCAAGCGCTCCCGCAAGTGCGCGTCTTCCTCGGGCGTCAGTGGGCGTCCGTCCACACCCGGACTCTACCGCTCGGCGGCGTGCTTTCCGGCGATCCAGCCCCAGGTCATCCCGCGCACGTTGGACAGCCCCGACTGGTAGCCGGCGCCGGTGTCCATGAGCGCAGCGGAGTTGCCTGCGGCGTAGAGGCCCTCGATCGCGTGTCCGCGCACGTGCACCACGCGGGCCGAGGTGTCTGTCTTCAGCCCCACCGCGTTCACGCCGACGCCCACCGCCGTCAGCGCGATCCCGTAGTAGGGCGGCTTGTCCAGGGGCCCCAGGTTCGGGTTCGGCATCCGCGTGTCCCCGGTCATCTTGGCGGCCCAGGGGTAGCGGCCTCGACCGAAGTCGGGGTCCTCGCCGCGGGCGGCGTGCTCGTTGAAGCGCGCCAGCGTCTGCGCAAAGGTCGTGGGGTCGATGCCCAGCTTCTCGGCCAGGGCCTCGGGCGTGTCCGCTCGGGCGACGAAGTTCTCCGGGATCTCCGTGCCCGGGAACCAGGTGCAGAAGGTGTACTTGTCCCGGTAGTTCTGATCGAAGATCAAGTAGGGCGGGTAGTTGGGGTGGACCTGATCGACGCCGTCCCAGTCGTGGCAGCGGGGCAGGTAGTCCCGGTAGAAGGACTCGTCGGCGAAGCGCTCCCCGGCGCGGTTGACCCACATCGCGTGGGGGAAGCCGCCTTCCCAGGAGGCGCGGTACAGCGGTCGGCCGGCGTGCTCCTCTCCGGGGACGCCGTAGCCGAAGAACATGCCCAGGTTGTACGACGGCACCCCCGACAGGGCGGCTCCGAGCTCGCCGCCCAGCAGCACGTTGTCGCCCTCGATCTGCGGCTGGCACATCGAGTTCCACTCGGGCAGGCCTTCGAAGGCCCGCGCCAGCTCCGGGTTCCAGTCGTAGCCCCCGACGGCGAGCACGACGCCCTTCCTTGCCCGGATGAGGTAGTCCTGGCCTTCCTTCTCGCAGCGCACGCCGACGACGCGGCCGCCCTCGCGGATCACCTCGCGGACGGGCGTTCCAAGGTGGCAGGGGATGCCGCGGTCGACCAGGGCGGCTTTGAGGAACCAGCCCATCATCGCGGGGCCCATGCCGCGGATGTCCTTGGCCATGCGCTTGCCGATGGTGGCGAAGTCCCAGCGCACGACGGCCGAGAGCCCGCCCCACTCGAAGAGCTCGTCGTGGCGGATGCCGGGGGGCATGTGCGGCGACGACCAACACTTCTGCTGCCAGGGACCGAGCTCCTTGCCCTCGAAGAGCTCGGTCTCGAGGTAGCGGCCCTCCGCGGCCGTGCCCGGGGCGTGGGGGTGGTAGTAGTCCGGGAAGTCCTCGATCACGCGCCAGGCAATTCCACAACGATCTTGCAGCCATCGGGCGACCTTCGGGGCCATCTCGAAGAGGACCTTGGCGTGCTCCTCGTGGGCATAGCCGCCGGCCAGGAAGTCCAGGTAGGCCTTGGCCTCGACGGGGTCGTCTTCGGCCAGGTGGTTGCAGTGCACGAAGACCTCGCCGCCCGAGTAGGCGCAGACGCCGCCGAGCTTCTTCGCCTTCTCCACCAGAACGACCTCGGCTCCGTGCTCGTGCGCAGCGAGCGCCGCGCTGACGCCTCCCAGGCCGGTTCCGACGCAGACGACGTCGACTTCGCTATGCCACTCCATGGGGCTCCTCGTAGAACTGGCGGTACCAGGTGCGGAGCCGCCCGATGGGGCCGTCGCCGTCGCAGAGGGCGGGCCGGTCCCGGTAGACCTTGTGCTCCCAGATCGAGATGTCCTCGTGGAAGCCCAGGCGCAGGTTTTCGACGTAGAACTTCGCGAACTCCTCGGTCCGAGGCCCGGAGCGTCGCAGCGAGACGGCGAAGCGAAGGTCCAGCGTCTCTTCGTCGATGGGGGTGTGAGCCAAGAGCAGGATGCTGTCGAGCACGCCGCTCATGTGGCTGATCTGAAAGGCCGGCCCGAAGTAGGTCGCCTCGATCGAGAAGTGGTCGACGCCGCCCTGCGGCGGCCGCGCCGTCCCCGTGGTCCGCTGGGTCGCCTTGTGGTCCTGGTACTCGTTCTCGAAGCGCTCGACCTCGGTCCGGTGCACCGTGGGGAAGTGGGCCTTGTCGGCGACGTTCTCAACGATCTCGCGAGGATGCGTCTTCACGCCGTGCAGGCAGTTGGGGCTCCAGGGCAACCAGTCGGCGGTGCCGTACTCCGGGATGGTCGGAACCTCCCACGCTGGCTGCGCGCCCTCGGGGTGGTGCCAGACGAAGATCGCGCCGTTCCTCTCGACCACGGGCCAGGCTCGTACGTCGGTGTTGCGGGGTTTCTTCGTCGCGTAGGGGATGTCGACGCAAGCGCCCTCGGCCGAGAAGCGCCAGGCATGGAAGGGGCAGACCAGCGCCCCCTCTTCGACGCAGCCGCCGTGTCCCAGGTGCGCTCCGAGGTGAGGACACCAGGCGTCGAGCACGGCGGCCCGGCCCCCGGCGCGGAAGAGCACCAGGTCCTCGCCGAAGTAGCGCAGCGGCAGGACCGTGCCTTCCTCGACCTCCGAGGACCACGCGACGACGAACCAGCCCTTGGGGAAGCCCTTCATGCCGCCTCCTCCTGCTCGTTGAGCTTGGCGGCGATGGAGTCCAGGAGCTCGTCGGCGACCTGTTGCGTCCAGGGCGCCAGCATCGCGTTGATCATGGGCGCCATCGGGCCCTGGGCCTCGATGGTGAAGTCGAAGGTGATCTGGGCTGCGCCAGGAGCCGCGAGCTCGGGCTTCTTGCCGCTCAGCCAGTCGATGAAGCGCTGCCACCAGGTTCGGGGAAGGGGAGGCGGCGCCTCGCCGTGCGGTCGCATGTCGAAGGCCCCGGAGCCGTTGACCGCCTCGTCGATGCCCTCGAGCTGGAAAGCGACGCGCTCCCGGCCGTACTCGGTGATGTGGACCTTGAGGTTCACGGTGCGGGACAAGGCCCCTGCGTCGCCCTTCAAGGTCCAGACGGAGTCCGTCTCGTCGACGACCTCGTGCTTCTGGTAGCCCCGCAGCATCGGAGCCCAGTTGTCGAAATCCTGAACGAAAATCCAGATCTGCGAGAGAGGTCGGTCGACGGTGCGGATGGCGCGGACTTCAGGCATGCGCTGGGGTCCCTTGTGCGGCGGTTTCTGCGGCGGTTTCTGCGGCGGTTTCTGCGGCGATGAAGCCGAAGGTGAGCGCGGGACCGATGGTTCCTCCCGCGCCGGGGTAGGAGCGGCCCATCACCGCCGAGGAGCAGTTGCCCGCGGCGAAGAGGCCCTGGATGGGTGTGCCCGCCTCGTCGAGGACGCGGGCCTGCGGATCGGTCACCAGGCCCCCCTTGGTGCCGAGGTCGCCAGGAAAGACCGGGATGGCGTAGAAGGGGCCGACCTCGATCGGGCGCAGGCAGGGGTTGGGTCGAACGCGAGGGTCACCGTAGTAGCGGTCCGCGTGGCTCTCCCCGCGCTGGAAGTCGGGGTCGACGCCCTCGGCCGCGTTGGCGTTGAAGCGGGCGATCGTGTCCTCGAAGGCCTGGACCGGGAGCTCCAGCTTCTCGGCGAGCTCGCGCACACTCTTCGCGCGGGTCAGGAAGCCCTCGCGGAGGCGGCGGGAGAGGCGCTGGTCGGGCTGAGCGTAGCCGGGAGCCACGGGACCGACGGGGTAGAGCCGCCGGAACTCCGCATCGAAGACCAGCCAGGCGCAGTCGGTGTCGTTGGCGTGCATGCCCTTGACGACGTCCAAATACGGCGCAGCCTCGTTCGTGAACCGACGGCCGCGCTGGTCGACGAAGATGCCGCCCGGCAGGTTCTTCTCGACCACCAGGACCCAGGCGTAGTCCGACTTCGGGACCTTGGTCACCGGGGTCCACCAGGCCTCGTCCATGAGCGCCAGCTGCCCCCCCGCGGCCTGTCCCATGCGGATCCCGGCGCCCTGGTTGAAGTGGTTGCCGGCGTTCCACTCGACGTCGGCGGCCAGCGGTTGATGCTCCTTGCGCATGGCTGGGTTCCGCTCGAATCCCCCGGCGGCGAGCAGCACGCCTCCGCGGGCCTCGATGCGTCCTCGGTCGCTGAGGACTCCTGCGACGCGACCCTCCTCGACGACCAGGTCCCGGGCGCCGCACTCGAGCCAGATGGGCACCTCCCGATCCAGCAGGCTCCGGCGCAGACGCGCGATGAGGGCGTTTCCCGCCGTGATCAGGGTGTCGCGCCCGTAGCGGCGGCGCTTGGGCCAGCGCAGGCCGTACTGGATGAGCCGCCACAACAGCCGGAGCTTGCCGCCGAGGTCCGCGGCCAGGTAGCCGTGGGCCTCGCGGGCCGTGATGCCGAACTTGCCCATCACCTGGGACTGGGGATGGGGCCGGCGCAGGCGCTCGAACTCCTCGCCGAGCAGGCTCGCGTCGAAGGGGATGGGCTCCATCGAGCGTCCGCCACGCTGCCCGCCCGGGAGCTCCGGGTAGTAGTCCGTGTAGTGCTCGAGGGCGTCGAGGTGAAGGTGGCTGTGCTCGGCCAGGTAGGCGAGCACGCGCAGGGACTCGTCGACATAGGCCTGGATGCGCTCGTCCGGCACCTCTCCGGCTATGATCCCCCGCAGATAGGCCAGGGAGTCCTCGCGGCTGTCGGCGATGCCCTTGGGTCCCATCTGGGGGTTGTTCGGAACCCAGACGACGCCCCCGGACATGGCCGTGGACCCTCCGTATGCGGGGCTCTTCTCCAGGACGACCACCTTCGATCCCAGGTCGTGGGCGCGCAACGCGGCGCTCATGCCCGCGGCTCCGCTGCCGATGACCACGAGGTCGAAGTGATGGTCCCAGGACACTCTGGCGGCCTCTGCTAGAACGTGTTCTAATGTAGCACCGAACTAGAACACGTTCTACTTTCTGGATCGCCCCTTCTCCCGATGTCCTTTCCGCCTGTCCCTGCCGTCGACCTGATGCTCAACATCCCTGGGCAGGACAACCGGGGCTGGTACGACTTCATGCAGCCGCTCTTCCTCGACGAGGCCAGCCGGAACTACCGGAAGATGCCGGCCGAGCACCTCTTCCGGAACGTGCCCGAGGCCTTCGACACCGACGATCCGATCGCGGCGACCGTCGAGCTGATGGATCGCGTGGGGGTCGGCCAGGCGATGATCGGCGTGACGACCGAGCTGAACCGCGAGGCGATCCGGCGCTTCCCCGAGCGCTTCTTCGGCAGCTACCACGCGGACCCGAACCGGGGCATGGACACCGTCCGCGACATCGTCCGGCTCCACGACGAGCTCGGCATCAAGGCCGTCACCGCGTTCCCGAGCGGCACCTGTCCTCAGGTCCCGATCGACGACCGCAAGTGGTACCCGGTCTACGCCAAGTGCGTCGAGCTGGACCTGCCCTTCTGCTGCTGCGTCGGCGTGCCCGGTCCGCGCCTGCCGATGTCTCCGCAGAAGGTGGAGCGCATCGACGAGGTCTGCTGGTTCTTCCCGGAGCTCAAGTTCGTGATGCGGCATGGCGCCGAGCCGTGGACCGAGCTCGCGGTGAAGCTGATGCTCAAGTACCCAGGGCTCTACTACATGACCTCGGCGTTTTCGCCGAAGTACTACCCGAAGGCGGTGGTGGACTACGCCAACACCCGCGGCGCCCACAAGATCCTGTACGCCGGCTACTTCCCGATGGGCTTGTCGCTCGAGCGCATCTTCAACGAGCTGCCGGGCGTGCCCTTCCGCGAGCACGTGTGGCCCCGCTTCCTGCGGGACAACGCGGTCGAGGTCTTCAAGCTGTGAGCCTCGTCCAGTCGGCCCGTGCGCTCGCCCCCACCCTCGCCGAGCGAGCGGAAGAGACAAACGATCTTCGGCGCTTGCCTGACTCCAACGTCGAGGACCTGGCCAACGCGGGCTTCTTCCGCATGCTCCAGCCCGCCCGCTACGGCGGCGCCGAGGTCCGGCCGAACACCTTCTTCGATGTGCAGCGCGCCGTCGCCTCGGGCTGCGCTTCGACGGGCTGGGTCCTGGGCGTCGTGGCCATCCACGCCTGGCAGCTGGCGCTCTTCGAGGAGCGCGCCCAGGACGAGGTCTGGGGCCAGGACCGCGACGCGCTGATCTCCTCTTCGTATGCGCCCACGGGCAAGGTCGTCCGGGTCGACGGCGGCTACCGGATCTCCGGGCGATGGAGCTTCTCGAGCGGCTGCGATCACTGCCAGTGGGTCTTCCTGGGTGGCTTCGCGCCGACACCCGAGGGCAGCCCCCCGGACATGCGCACCTTCCTGCTGCCACGCTCTGACTACGCGATCGAGGACAACTGGCACACCTTCGCGCTGCGGGGGACGGGGTCCAAGGACATCGTCGTGGACGGTGCCTTCGTGCCCGAGCACCGGACTCACCGGCTGATCGACGGCTTCAAGTGCGAGAGCCCCGGCAACGAGGTGAACCCGGCCGCGCTCTACCGCCTGCCCTGGGGCCAGGTCTTCGTGCGCAGCGTCAGCACCTCGGCGCTCGGAATCGCAGAGGCCGCGCTCGACTTCTACCGCTCCGTGACCGCGGTCAAGGTCGGCGCCGCCGACGGGGCCAAGCCGCGCTTCGACTCCACGGCGCAGATGGCCGTGGCACGGGGGACCTCTGCGCTGGACAAGAGCGTGCTCGTCCTCCACCGGAACTTCGACGCCATGATGGCGCTCGCCGAGGCCGGCCAGGTGCCCACCATCGAGCAGCGCGTGGCCTGGCGCTTCGACAGCAGCGAAGCGGTCGAGACCTGCGTGGGCATCGTCGACGAGCTCTTCACCCAGTGCGGTGGGCGCGCTCTGTTCACCAGCTCGCCCATCCACCGGCTGTTCTGCGATGTGCACGGCGCACGCGCCCACTTCGCAAATCGACCCGACAAGCCCGGGCGGAACTTCGGCGGAGTGCTCCTGGGTCTGCGGTCCACGGACTACTTCCTCTGATGCAGCTCGCCTTCCTCGAGTTCTCGGCGAAGGACCCGGAGGCCTGGCACGTCTTCTTCACGACGGTGCTGGGCATGGAGGCGGTCGGCCAGGGTCGCTACCGAATGGACGGCCACGCCTGGCGCTTCCAGATCACTCCCGGAGAGCGCAACGATCTCAGTGGGATCGGCTGGGAGGTCGAGAGCGTCGAGGGCTTCGCTGGCGACGACGCCGATCCCTCCGAGCGAGGCGTCCGGCGCAGGAAACGCCTCGTCGATCCAGCTGGCGTGCCGGTGGAGATCGTCGAGGGCTGCGCCATCGCGGAGACGCCCTTTGCGAGCGAGCTGGTGCCCGGGGGTTTTGTCGCCGACGAGCTCGGGCTCGGCCACGCGGTCATCACGGCCCCGGACCCGGCGGCATCGCGTGCCTTCTACGACGACCTCGGCTTTCGCTACTCGGACCGGATCGCCTGCGAGATCCATGGCTTCCCGGTGGACCTGGCCTTCTTCCACTGCAATCCGCGGCACCACTCCCTGGCCTTCGGCGGGCCGCAGCGCTCGCGCCTGCATCACTTCATGGTCGAGGCCCGGGACGTCGACGCCGTCGGCCAGGCTTTCGACCGCACGCTGCGCGCGGGCCTGGAGATCATGCAGACCCTCGGGCGCCACCCGAACGACCGCATGCTGAGCTTCTACGCGAAGACGCCCGGGGGCTTCCAGTTCGAGTTCGGCTGGGGCGGGCGCCTCGTCGACGAGGCCAGCTGGCAACCGACGACCTACGACCGCATCAGCGAGTGGGGCCACCTGCCTCCCCGCCTCGTCTGGGGATCGAAGCCATGAGCCTGCCCGAGGGGAGCTACGCCGACGTCGGCGATGGGCTTCGTCTGCACTACCACGCGCTGGGGAGCGGCCCGCCGGTCCTCTTCCTCCACGGCTCGGGCCCGGGCGCCAGCGGTTTCAGCAACTTCCACGCCCCGGCCGCGACCATCGCCGAGGCCGGATTCACCTGCGTCCTCGCCGACACCCTGGGCTATGGCCACAGCTCCAAGCCCGACGTGGACTACGGGATGGAGGTCGTCGCCGGGGCGTCGATGCGCTTGATGAACGCGCTGGGACACGAACGATTTTCGGTGCTTGGCAACTCCCACGGGGGCGCCCAGGCGATGTGGATTACGCTCCAGGTGCCCGAGCGCGTGGACCGGTTGGTCTTGATGGCACCCGGCGGCCTCGAGGAGCGCGAGACCTACATGGAGATGCGCGGCATCCGCTCGATGCTGCGCTGCATCTACGGCCCCGAGGGCATCACCCTCGACGGCATGATGCGGGTCTTCCAGAAGCAGCTCTACGACCCCGCGGACATCGACCCCGAGCTGGTCCGCGCTCGCTTCGAGCTGGCGATGACCCAGAGCACCCGGACCTTCCGCACCCTGGCCGTGCCGAACCTCGCGGACCGCTTGCCGGAGCTCCGCTGTCCCGTGCTGGGACTCTGGGGCGCGAACGACCTCTTCTGCCCACCCTCCGGGGCGCTGAGGCTGGCCCAGGGATGCCCGGACGTGCGCGTCGTCGTATACGGCCGCTGCGGCCACTGGGTGATGGTGGAGCGCCAGGAGGAGTTCGTCCGTGAGTGCCTCGCTTTCCTCGGCTGAGAAGCTGTTCCAGGCCCTCCGTTCCGGCCACTCCATCGAGCCCCTGGGCCTGTCCATGGACGAGGCCTATGGCGTCGCCGCCGAGGTCATGGCGCTGCGCGACGAGCCCGTCGTCGGCTACAAGATCGGCGTCACGAGCGAGGCCGTCCAGGAGATGCTCGGCATCTCCTCGCCGACCTGGGGGACGCTGACCGAGCCGATGCGGGGTGGCGGCTCGCGCATCCACCCGAAGATCGAGGCCGAGATCGCCTTCGTCCTGGGCGCGGACCTGGTGGCCGGGGGCGATGTGCTCGCCGCCACCGAGAGCGTGCACGTGGCCCTGGAGATTGCCGACAGCCGCATCGCGGACTGGAAGATCACGGCCCCCGACCACATCGCGGACAACGCCTCCGGATCGGGCTTCGTGCTCGGGCCCCCGTGCGAGGTCCCCGAGGATCTCAGGGCGGTGTGGGTCTCGGTCCGCTTGGACGGGGAGCTGGTGGGCGAGGGGGTCGGGGCCAACGCTCTGGGCGATCCGGTGGCCTGTGTCGCCTGGCTCGCCCAGGCCCTGGGCACCATCCCGGCCGGCTCGATCATCATCTCGGGAGCCCTGCACAAGCCGGTGGCGGTGGTTGTTGGTCAGCGGGTCGTCCTGGAGTCCTCGCTCGGGGAGCTGCGCTTCACGGTGTGACCCTGGAAGGCGGCGCTAAGAGCCCGGAGTCGCCTCGAACTCGAGCCGCTCGTCCGTGGCCTCGATCCGGACCCGAGAGCCCGCGCTCTCGACGCAGCCGCCCTCACCGATGAGCATGCCGCCCCCCGGGAGCGAGATCTCGGTGACCGAGCCCTCGACGACCTCGAGCGCGACGCTCAGGACGCCGTCGGTGACCGACCACTCACCGACGCCGGGCTGGGCGACGACGAAGGGACGCACGACGGCCTCGAGCATGTCCTCTCGCTCCGCCCCGTCGGGGCCGACCAGGCTGAGGTCCTCCTCGTTCCACAGCTCCGCGGCGTCCGAGTACTCCCAGAAGGTCGCGTGCATGCCGGTGGCGTCGAAGGCCTGGTAGTAGCCCTCCAGGTAGGCGGGGATGGCCGAGCCGTGATCGGCGCGCACCCCGAACTCGCCGAGCAGGACCGGCATCTCCCAGTCCTCGCCGGTGGCGGCCCAGGCCTCGACGAAGGGCGTGACGTCGCCGAGGGGGCCTCCGAAGAGGGCCTGGGGTGTGTAGTGGTGAGGCGCGAAGACGCAGCGGTCGCAGTCCGGTGGCTCGGCGCCGGTCGCCGCGTTGATGCCGTCGGTGCCGCTGGTGTCCAGGAAGATCAGCGCGTCGCCCTCCAGCCGGTCGACCTGGTCCTGGTAGAAGGCGGAGAGGACCTCGTCGTCGGCGTGGGGCTCGTTCATCAGCTCGAAGCCGATGACGCCGGGGCGGTCCTCGTGGCGGGCGATCATCACGTCCCACATCGCCTCCCAGTCGGTCCTTGCGCCGTAGGTGTCGGCGAAGAAGTCCTCGAAGGCCGCGTCCACGCGCTCGTCCGTCGAGTAGCCGGTGAACCAGTTCGGGCAGTCGTGGCGGGGCTCGCCCGGGTCCTCGGGCAGCGTCCAGGCGGGGAAGCCGTCCCCGCACCAGGCCTCGGTGTACACGTCCTGGTGGAAGTCCACGATCGTGTAGATCCCGCGCTGCCAGGCACCGTCCAGCAGCGCGTCGTACTCGGCCATCCAGTCCTCGTCCCAGACCCCGCGCTCGGGCTCGGCCGCGGCCCAGGAGAAGGGGACCCTCAGGACGCTGAAGCCCCAGGCCTCGGGTCGGTCCAGGTAGGCCTCGAGGTCCTGGTCATAGGGTCGATAGGGCGCGAACTTGCTTCGACCGCCGGCGTTCACTCCGCGCAGGGTGACGAGGCGGTCGTCCTCGTCGCGGATCTCGCGGCCCTCGACGCGCAATCGCCCAGGATCCGCCTCGCTGATCGTGCAGGTGGGCATCGGGCGAGGACCGCAGGCGATCAGGAACCACATCGCTGGCACAATAGGTCGCATGTTGTGGATCGGCTCGGCCTTCGCGGCGACCATCACCGTCGACGGGACCCTGCAAGCGGCCCTCGCCCAGGCCCAGGCCGGGGATGTGATCGTGGTGCCCGCGGGGACCTACGAGGAGCGCGTCGAGACCATCCGGGCAGGCACCGAGGGCGCGCCGATCCGCGTCGTCGCCGAGGGCGAAGTCATCGTGACGGCGCCGGGCGAGGTCATCGAGATCGGCCACGCCTGGATGACCTTCGAGGGCCTGATCTTCGACGGGCAGCTGGGCGACGCGGACACCGTGGACGTCGAGGGCACCGCGGATCACCTGCAGCTCGTCGACGTCGAGGTCCGCAACAGCGGCCGCGACTGCATCGACATCGACGGCATCGAGGGCGGCGGTCCCACCGACGTGCTCGTCGAGGGCGCCCTGATCCATCACTGCCTCTACTGGGACGGCGGGCGCGAGGACGCCCACGGCATCACGGGCGGCGCGGTCCAGGGGCTGCGCATCGTCGACACGGAGATCCACACCTTCTCGGGCGACGCGGTCCAGCTGGATCCCGGCCGCTCGGAGCCGGGATGGAGCGATCTCAGCATCGAGGGCTGCACCTTCTGGGCGGCTCCGCTGGACGAGGACATCGCGGGCTTTCCCGCGGGCATGAACCCCGCCGAGAACGCCATCGACACCAAGACCTGGGACTCGGCCACCGAGCGCGCGGAGCTGAGCGTGACGGACACGGTGGCGCACGGCTTCCGCTTCGGCGAGATCGACAACATGGCGGCCTTCAACATCAAGGAGGGCGTCAGCGCCCACTTCGACCGGGTCCTGGTCTACGAGTCCGAGATCGCCTTCCGGGTGCGTGGGCCGACCCGCGACATGGGCGCCGAGATCCGCGTCGACAACGTCTGGATCCACAACGTGGACGTGGGCTTCCGGTACGAAGACGACATCGAGGTCGTCCAGGTCCGCCACGGCACCTTCGGGCCCAGCGTCGGCGAGGCCTTCCACGAGGCCAGCTCGGACAACACGGTGCCCGAGGTCGCCAACTGCCTCTTCGAGGGCGCGCTTCCCGAAGAGGCCACCGGGTCCTCGAACCTCTCCGTCGAGGACATCGAGGACGTCTCGATCGGGCCGGACCATCCGGCCGTCGATGCGGGCGAGGAGCTCGGAGTCGCCACGGACTTCGAGGGAGAACCCAGGCCCTCCGGACCCGCGCCCGATGTCGGCGCAGACGAGCTCCAGGCCGCGGGCTCACCGGACACCGGAGACACCGGAGACCCGCGGCCTCCTCACGGCGACACGAGCTGCGGCTGCGCCTCGGGCGCCTCGGGCGCGCTGATCCTGCTCCTCGCTACAGCGACCATCCGCCGTCGACGACGAGGCAGTGCCCCGTGACGTAGGGCGCGTTGGCCAGGTACGCGACGGCCTGGCCGACCTCCTCCGCGCGTCCGAAGCGAGCGAGCGGGATCGAGGCCAGGGCCCGCTCTTGCCAGCCCTCCGGGAAGTCGATGCGGCGGAACATGCCGGCGTCGATCACACCGACACCGACGCTGTTGGCGCGCACGCCGAAGCGTGCCTCCTCCTTGGCGACCGCGCGCACCATCGCCTCCATCGCCGCCTTGGGCGCCGTGCTCAGGACGTCCTGAGCGGGGTGGCGCCTCACACCTGCGGAGCTCAGCACCACCAGGGCCCCGCGGGACCTTCGCAGCGCCGGCAGCCCGCAGCGCAGCGTCGCCTCGAGCGCCCGCACCTCGCCCATGGCCTCCTCCCACTCGGCGCCGGTCGTCCCGCTGATCCAACGCTGGGGCACCTCGGGTCCGACCGCGTGCACGATGAGGTCGACCTCCCCCGGATCGAAGTCCTCGGGCAGGTTCACGGCCAGGGTCTCCGCAGACAGCGCCTCGGCGGCTGTCCGGTTGGTGCGGTAGCCGACCACGACGCTGTGGATCGCCTGGAGGGCTCGCACGCAGGCGGCGCCCAGGCCGCCGGAGCCGCCGAGGACGAGCGCTCTCAGCTCAGCGCCCGCAGCTTGAACTTCTGGACCTTGGCCGAGGCGTTCCGAGGCAGTGCGTCGACGGAGACGACCCGGCGCGGCACCTTGAAGTTCGCCATGCGCTCGCGGGCCCAGGCGATCAGGGCGTCCCCGTCGACCTCGCCGACCACGAAGGCGCAGCCGACCTCGCCGAGGCGGGGGTCTTCCACGCCGACCACGGCGACCTCGCGCACCCCCGGGAAGCCAGCCAGCACCTGCTCGATCTCGGCCGGGTAGGCGTTGAAGCCACCGCAGATGAACATGTCCTTGATGCGGTCGGTGATGCGGATGTAGCCCCGCTCGTCGAGCACGCCGACGTCGCCCGTCTTCAGCCAGCCGTCCACGACCGCTTGCTCCGTGGCGGCGGGCTCTTCCCAGTAGCCACGCATGACGTTGTAGCCCTGGACCTGGACCTCGCCGGGCTCCCCGGGCGGCAGGGCGGCTCCCTCGGTGTCGACGACGCGGACGTCGACCCCCGGGATGGCTCGGCCCGAGGTCTTCGCGATCGTCGCGGGGTCATCGTCGTAGCGACACATGGTGACCACCCCGGTGGCCTCGGTCAGGCCGTAGCCCGTGATGACCGTCTCGAATCCGAGCTCCGAGCGCATGCGCTCGACCAGCGTGACCGGGATCACCGCGGCGCCGGTGACGGCGAGGCGCAGGGAGGGGAGCGGCGGCCGCCCCCTGGCCAGGAAGGTCTGGTAGAGGGCCGGCGGCCCCGGCAGCACGCTCACGCGATCCCGTGGAATGCGCTCCAGGACGGCGTCGACGTCGAAGGTGGGCTGCGGCAGGATCGTCGCCCCGCGCATCAGGCAGGCCAGCCAGCCGGCCTTGTAGCCGAAGCAGTGGAAGAAGGGCGCGACCACCAGGTAGCGGTCGCTCGAGCCCAGCCCGACGAGGGCCGACCAGTCCAAGAACGCCCGGCAGGTCTGGGCGTGGGTGGTCATCACGCCCTTGGGCGCTCCGGTCGTGCCGCTGGTGAACAGGATGTCCGAGAGGTCCTCGGGCCCAACCGAGCTCGGCCCGTCGCGGCCCTTGGCGAGGAAGTCCTGCCAGGAGCGGCTTCGGAAGACCACGCGCCGGATCGGGTGGTCTCCGAGCATGGCGACGAAGTCCAGGCCCAGGAAGCCGTCGACGGTGAAGACCAGCGAGCAGCCCGCCTTGTCCAGGATGAAGCGGGCCTCGGCGCCCTTGTAGCGCGTGTTGATCGGCACCAGGACAGCGCCGAGGGCGTGGATGGCCAGGGCGGCGACCACCCACTCCCACAGGTTCGGCGCCCAGATCGCGACGCGATCTCCGTGGGCCACGCCCTGACCCAGCAGGCCTCGGCGTGCCTCCTCGACCTTCTGCGCGAGCTCGCTGAAGGTCAGGACCCTGCCGTCCTCGATCGCCACGGCGTTCGGCCAGCTGCGAACAGCGTTTTCGAGGACCTCGATCGTGGTGGTGGCAGTCAATGTCCGGCGGCCTTTACAAGCAAAGTGAAACATGTTCTAGCATGATGACTAGAACATGTTCCACTCTGAGCACGACGGACTGCGCGCGGAGGTGCCCGAACCGGGCATCGTGGAGCTGATCGTCGACCGGCCCCCGGTGAACGCGCTGGATGTCGCCGGGTGGTTCGAGCTGGCGCGCTTGCTGGATGTCGCGGGCGCGGATCCATCGACCCGGGTCGTGATCCTCAGCGCCGAGGGCCGCGGCTTCAACGCGGGCGTGGACATCAAGGAGATGCAGCGCAGCGAGGGCTTCGCGGCGCTGCTCGGTGCCAACCGGGGCTGCTACGCGGCCTTCAAGGCGGTCTACGAGTGTCCCGTGCCCGTCATCGCGGCGGTCAACGGCTACTGTCTGGGGGGTGGCATCGGCCTGGTGGGCAACGCGGATGTGCTGGTGGCCTCGGACGACGCCACCTTCGGTCTGCCCGAGGTCGAGCGGGGAGCCCTGGGCGCCGCCACCCACCTGGCGCGGCTGGTCCCGCCACACAAGATGCGCGCGATGGTCTACACGGGCGCAACCGCCACGGCGGGCCAGCTCCACGCCTGGGGCTCGGTCGAGCGCGTCGTCCCCCAGGCCGATCTGCGAGGCGCCGCCTTGGAGATCGCCCGGCTCATCGCCTCGCGCCGCCCCCGCGTGGTGCGCGCGGCCAAGCACTGCCTGAACGGCATCGATCCGGTCGACGTGAACCGGAGCTACCGCTTCGAGCAGGGCTACACCTTCGAGCTCAACCTGGAAGGGGAGGGCGACGCGGCGCGCGACGCCTTCCTGGACGACGAGTGAACAAGCTCGTCTCCGCGGACGAGGTCGTCTCTCGGCTCGAGAGCGGCAGCACCCTGGGCATCGGCGGCTGGGGCTCGAGGCGCAAGCCGATGGACCTGGTCAAGGCCATCTGTCGTAGCGATCTCAGGGACTTGACCATCGTCAGCTATGGCGGACCCGACGTCGGGCTGCTCTGCGCCGCCGGCAAGATCAAGCGCCTGATCTTCGGCTTCGTGTCCCTGGACAGCATCCCGCTCGAGCCCCACTTCCGGGCGGCTCGCCAGTCCGGCTCGATCGAGGTCACCGAGCTCGACGAGGGCATGGTCCGACTGGGCTTGCAGGCCGCGGCCTGGGGCCTCCCCTTCCTGCCTACGAGGGCGGGCCTCGGGAGCTCTGTGCAGGGAGAACACGCAACGATCTCCTGTCCTTATACCGAGGAGACCTTGCTCGCGATGCCGGCGCTGGAGCTCGACGCCGCGCTGCTTCATGTGCACCGCGCCGATGCGCGCGGGAACGGCCAGATCCTGTCGGAGGATCCCTACTTCGACGACCTCTTCGCAGCGGCGGCCAGGACGACCTTCCTGTCCACCGAGCGGATCGGCCTCGATGACGAGGCGCCGCTGTCGACGCTCTTGATCGACCGCATGTTCGTCGGCGGTGTGGTCGAGGCCCCCGGTGGCGCCTGGTTCACCGAGATGCTGCCGGACTACCCCCGGAACGAGGCCCTTCAAGCAGACTACGCTTCGGCGGCGAAGGACCCGACGGCGTGGGCCGAGTTCGCGGCGAGGTTCCTGTGATCGCACAGATTCTGGCCTGCGCCGAGGTCTTCCGTGGCGACGGAGAGATCCTCGCGAGCCCGATGGGCAGGGTGCCGCGTCTGGGCGCGCTGCTGGCTCGGGCGACCTTCGAGCCGGACCTCGTGATCACCGACGGGGTCTGCACCGTCGTCGACGCGGAGGGACGACGCGAGGGCTGGATGCCCTATCGGCGTGTCTTCGACGTCCTGTGGAGGGGGCGACGTCACGTGCTCATGGGTGCAGCCCAGCTGGATCGTTGCGGAAATCAGAACATCTCGTGCATCGGAGACCACGCGTCTCCCAAGGTGCAGCTCCTGGGCGCTCGCGGGGCGCCCGGGAACACGGTCCACCACACGACGAGCTACTGGGTGCCCCGGCACTCCCGTCGCGTCTTCGTGCCCAGAGTGGACTTCGTCTCCGGCGTCGGTACCGACCGCGGCGCCCGGGAGCTGCGCTACGTCGTCAGTGATCTCGGGGTCTTCGACTTCGGGGACGGCGGCGCGATGCGTCTGCGCAGCCTGCACGAAGGGGCTACGCTCGAAGAGGTCCGGGATCAGACCGGCTTCGATGTCTGTGTGCCCCCCGAGGGGGTTCCGCAGACCCGGGGACCGAGCCCCGAGGAAGCGGCCTGGATCGAGGCGAGGGCATGAGCCTTCACACTCCGATCTGCGATCTCTTCGGCGTTCGCTACCCCATCGTGCAGACCGGAATGGGCTGGGTGAGCGGCGCGCGGCTCACCGCGGCGACCAGTTCGGCCGGCGCGCTCGGCATCCTGGCGGCAGCGACGATGACTCTGTCGGAGCTCGAGGCCGCGATCTCCGAGGTCCGGGAGCGCACGTCGAAGCCCTTTGGCGTGAACCTCCGCGCGGACGCACCGGACATCGACAAGCGGCTGGACCTGCTGATCCGCGAGGAGGTCAAGGTCGCCAGCTTCGCGCGGGCGCCGGGTCCCGAGGCCATCGCGCGGTTGAACGAAGCAGGGCTGATCACCATGCCGACGATCGGCGCCAAGCGGCATGCGGAGAAGGTGGCGGACTGGGGCGTGTCCGCGCTGATCGCCCAGGGGGGCGAGGGCGGTGGTCACACAGGGTCCGTCCCCACCTCGATCCTCCTGCCCCAGGTGACCTCGTCGGTGACCGTACCGGTCCTGGGTGCCGGGGGCTTTCGCTGTGGGCGCGGGCTGGTCGCTGCGCTGGCCTGGGGCGCCTCGGGCATTGCGATGGGTACGCGCTTCCTGCTGACGAAGGAGAGCACCGTCCCGGACGAGATCAAGCGGCGCTACCTGGCGGCCCAGGTCAACGAGACGGTCGTGACGACGGCGGTGGACGGCTACCCCCAGCGGGTCATCCGGACGCCCGTGATCGATCGCCTCGAGCAGGCGGGCTGGATCGGCAAGCTGTGGACATCCTTCGGCCATGCGCTGTCCCTTTCGGCGGTGACCGGCACGGGCCTCTTCGAGCTCTTGCGCGAGGGCTCGGCGATGCGCAAGGGCGGCCGGCTGAGCTGGTCCCAGGTCGCCATGGCGGCCAATGCCCCGATGCTGACCCGGGCGTCGATGGTCGAGGGCAACACCGAGAGCGGCATCCTTCCGACCGGCCAGGTGGTCGGGGTCATCGAAGAGCTGCCCACCGTCGCCGAGCTCATCCAGGACATCGTGCTCCAGGCCGAGACCACGCTCGCGTCGCTGTCCCTGAAGGAGGCCCACAGTGTCTGAAGTCGCCTACCGGGTCGAGGGGCCCATCGCCCGCGTGGTGCTCAACCGGCCGGAGTACCGGAACGCCCAGAACGTCAAGATGACGATGGCTCTGGACGCCGCGTACATGCGGGCCGTCGAGGACGACTCCGTCAAGGTCATCGTGCTCTCCGGCGAGGGCAAGCACTTCTCCGCGGGCCACGACATCGGCACGCCCGAGCGCGACATCCACGAGCCCTTCGCGCGGGTCGCGACGACCTGGTACCCCCACGCGGACAAGCCGGGCGCCGAGGCCATGTACGTGCGCGAGCAGGAGGCCTACCTGGGCATGTGTCGCCGGTGGAGAGAGCTGCCCAAGCCGACCATCGCGATGGTTCACGGGGCCTGCGTCGCCGGGGGCTTGATGCTGGCCTGGGCCTGCGACCTCATCGTCGCCAGCGACGACGCCTTCTTCGCCGATCCGGTCGTCCGCATGGGCATCCCCGGCGTCGAGTACTTCGCCCACCCCTACGTGATGTCGCCGCGCAAGGCCAAGGAGTTCCTCTTCCTCGGCGAGCGCATGCCGGCGCAGGAGGCGTGGCGTGTCGGCATGATCAATCGGGTCGTCCCGCGCGAAGACCTCGAGTCTGAAACGGTTGATATCGCACGGAGAATCGCGGAGAAGCCACGCTTCGCCCTGGCGCTCACGAAGAAGGCCATCCACATGGCCGAGGACCGCATGGGCCTGCGCGAGGTCATGGAGTCGGTCTACGGCCTGCACCACCTGGCCCACGCCCACAACGCGCTGACCCAAGAGGACCACATCGGCGGCCAGGACGCCAAGTCCATGAAGGCCGCCCTGGAGAAGAAGTGAACCTGGAGTTCTCGGATCGACAGCGGGCCTTCCGCGCCGACTGCCGTGCCTGGCTGGAGGCGAACGTGCCGGGTGACGTCGGCTCCGGCGACACCCGCGACGGCTTCACGAAGCACGTCGTCTGGGAGAAGGCCCTCTTCGCGGCCGGCTGGGCGGCCGTCAGCTGGCCCGACGTCTACGGAGGTCGAGGCGCGGACCTGGTCGAGTGGCTGATCTTCGAAGAGGAGTACTACCGAGCCGGCGCCCCCGCGCGGGTCACCCAGAACGGGATCTTCCTGCTCGCGCCGACGCTCTTCGAGTTCGGCACCCAGGAGCAGAAGGAGCGCATCCTCCGCCCCATGGCGGCCGCAGAGGTGTTGTGGGCCCAGGCCTGGAGCGAGCCGAACGCCGGCTCCGACCTGGCCAACGTCGCCAGCACGGCGCGACGAGTCGAAGGGGGCTGGCGCGTGACCGGTCAGAAGACCTGGTGTACGCGCGGCATGTTCTGCGACGGGCTCTACGGGCTCTTCCGCACGGACCCGGAGAGCAAGCGCCACAAGGGCCTCACCTACATGATGGTCGACCTCGCGGCCGAGGGCGTCAGCCGTCGCGGGGTGGAGCGCCTCGACGGGGACGAGAGCTTCGCCGAGGTCTTCCTGGAGGACGCCTTCGTGCCGGATCGCGACGTCATCGGAGCGGTGGACGAGGGCTGGAAGGTCGCGATGGCCACGACCTCGTCGGAGCGCGGGCTGAGCCTTCGCAGCCCGGGTCGCTTCCTGGCCACCGCCGATCGGCTGGTCGGACTGTGGCGACGGCGTGGCCGGCCGGAGCGGCTCCGCGGCGACATCACCCGCTGCTGGACCCAGGCCCAGGCCTACCGCTTCTACGTCTACCGGACGGCGACGCGCATGATGGCGGGCGGCCACATCGGGGCGGACTCGAGCCTGAACAAGCTCTACTGGTCCGAGCTCGATCTGCGCATGCACGAGCTCGCGCTCGAGCTCCTGGGCGCCGAGGCGGAGCTCGAGGACCACGGCGACGCGCGCTGGCTGAAGGACTACCAGTTCGCCTTGGCCGGCCCCATCTACGCCGGCACGAACGAGATCCAGCGAAACATCGTGGCCCGGCGCGTGCTGGGCATGCCGAGGTAGCGATGCAGTTCGCCTTCACCGAAGACCAGCTCGCCTTCCGCGACGCCTTCCGGGCCTTCCTGGCCGAAGCCTGCGGGCCTGCCGTCGTGCGCGAGGCCTGGACCGAGAGACCCCCGGGGCTCTGGCAGCAGCTCTCAGATCTGGGGCTGCTCGGCGTCGAGGTCGCCGAAGACGCAGGCGGCCTCGGCATGGGCGCCGCCGACCAGGTGCTGCTGTCCGAGGAGGCCGGCTACTTCGCGCTGCCGCTGCCCTACCTGGAGACCGTCGCGCTCGCCCCGCTGCTCGAGCACGAGCCCGGCGCGATGCTCACCCTGGGCGCTGAGCTGGTGCCGGACGCGGACCTCGCCGACACCGTCGTCCTGGTCCTGGGGGACCGGGCCCTGCGTGTCACGGAGGCCGAGCTGGCGCCTCGCCGAAGTGTGGATGGCGCGCGCCGGCTGTTCGAGGTCTCGGGGTCCATGGAGGAGCTCGACATCGACGCGGATCGGCTGCGGACGCGGGCGACCCTGGGATCGGCGGCCGCCTGCCTGGGGCTTGGCCGCCGGGTGCTGGAGATGGCGGTCGAGTACGCCAAGGTCCGCAACCAGTTCGGGCGGGCCATCGGCTCCTTCCAGGCCGTCCAGCATCACCTGGTCGACGCTCGCCTGGCCTTGGAGTTCGCAGCGCCGCTGGTCTACCGCGCGGCGTGGTCGCTGGATGCCGGTGACGCCGAGGCCGGGCTGCACGTCTCGATGGCCAAGAGCCTGGCCGCCGAGGCGGCGGACGTCGCTTGCAAGAAGTCGCTCCAGGTCCACGGAGCCATCGGCTACACCATCGAGTACGACCTGCACCTCTACATGAAGCGGGCCTGGGCGCAGCAGAGGACCTGGGGGGACGCCGCGGATCACCGCCACCGGGTCTCCCTGCACGTGTTGGGAGGCGCCCATGCCTGAGGCCTACATCATCGACGCCGTCCGGACCCCTGTCGGCCGACGCCGCGGCGGTCTGTCCGCCGTTCACCCCGCCGACCTCGGCGCCCATGTCTTGAAGGCGCTCTTCGGACGCAACGACATCCCAGACGCCGAGGTCGAGGACGTGGTCTTCGGCTGCGTCGATACGGTCGGTCCGCAGGCCGGGGACATCGCGCGGACCTGCTGGCTGGCGGCGGGGCTCTCGATGCACGTGCCGGGCACGACCATCGACCGGCAGTGCGGCTCATCGCAGCAGGCGGTCCACTTCGCGGCGCAGGGCGTGATGAGCGGAACCCAGGACGTGGTCGTGGCCGGTGGCGTCCAGTCGATGAGCCAGATCCCCATCGCTTTCGCGATGTTGGCGGCGCGGGAGCTGGGCTTCTCGGACCCCTTCAGCGGCAGCACCGGCTGGGTCGAGCGCTTCGGCGACACCCCGGTGAACCAGTTCGCCTCGGCCGAGCGCATCGCCCAGCGCTGGGAGTGCTCGCGCGGAGACCTCGAGCGCTTCGCGCTGTCCTCGCACGACAAGGCGATCGCAGCCCAGGACGCAGGCCACTTCAACAACGAGATCAGCCCCTTGGCCGGTGTCAGCGCGGACGAGGGTCCCCGTCGAGGCACCACGCTCGAGAAGATGGCGACGCTCAAGACTGTGGTCGAGGGTGGCCTGCACTCCGCCGCGGTGTGCTCCCAGATCTCGGACGGCGCGGCGGCCTTGCTGGTGGTCAGCGAGGCGGCCTTG
>Ga0114933_10001891_pt1 | contig 22650 bp, 23 predicted proteins | sample 4SBtaG_FD_89691 | JGI IMG/M metagenome (GOLD analysis project Ga0114933, IMG submission 89691) | Deep subsurface microbial communities from Kolumbo volcano to uncover new lineages of life (NeLLi) - 4SBTROV12_W25 metaG | ecosystem: Environmental > Aquatic > Marine > Volcanic | place: Kolumbo... | reverse complement strand
TCTGCGTGGGGATTATGATAGCTCCAGCAGTGGTTCAAACACGGATATGGATACATGCCCTATCTTTTAATGTACTTCAGTATGTTCATATAATGGTTTCAATTAATATTTGTTGAAAAATATATTTGTTTAGACTTCTTGTGTGGTAATAAATCAAAACAAAAATACCATGAATCATAAAAACTAATTAATATGTTCAGTCCATCAAAGGATACTTATGTAGCAGAATTACATACATGTCTGTGAATATCACGAACTAAATCAGTTAATCGAGAGACTTCAGTAGCATGGAGCTGGGCGTTTTTGGCAACTCGAACTGTATTATCACCAGAACCAGTGGCTCCACGAGAAGCAATATCGGCTTGAATTGTATGATGTCGAGCCCGCTCAGTTTTTTGAATGGCATCATTGACAAAGGATTGATGAACACGAGAATCGGTGGCAATAACGTAACAATCACGAGTTTCTTGGACAGATCGAATAGCTTTTTTCCAATGTTAAGAGTTCACTTGATTATATTGATTTGTTTTCCATTTTGAATTATCTCTAATATTTGAATTTTATTATTGTTTTGTCTTTCGCCAAATGCTCGTGACATTCCATTGTCAATTTTCCATAATTTTTTATTACATGTTCCATTGATTCCATTTTGTGGAGTATGTCCCACTACTATTCCACCATTACAATTATCTAATCTCAAAGTTGCCATAGTATCATTTACCAAATCACATCTCGGAACATTTGATGATAACAAACGTGTCCAAAATATTCCTCTTTCGCCCAACAATAATGATGATTCATCATGTGTCAAATTATCAATGTTTTTGTTTCCAAGCAGAATATTTTTAACCAATATGTTTATATGGGCTATTGAAAATTTATTGACATGTTCTGGTAATATTCCACCATGAACAAATATCCAATCTCCTATTTGAATAATTCCATAAGTGTGACAAGCTATTTGCTTGGCCAATTTACCACCTGGTTTAAATAATCTTTTTCGAAAAGAATTTCCACCAAAACCTTTTAGTGTGTTTGATGTGGTATACCTAAAATCTCCCAACACATTCATGATTTCATGATTTCCCAAAACAGAATAAACAGCACCATTTTTTCTGAGAGCCATTTTATGGATTTCTTCCATGTATTGAATTATATCTAATTCCTCTCTGTTATTGTTTGTATCTATGTTAAATCCTCTTCCCCCTCTGTCTAAAATATCTCCTAATTGAACAACTATGGTATTTCCGCCTATCCAGTTACCTTTGATATTAATACATTTTGCTTTGAACAAAGCTATCAATAAAACATCAAAATCACCATGAATATCTCCTATTGCTATTATTCTATTTGTTGATTTAAAAATCCCATTATTAGTGGAACATTTATTTCCTATATTTATATTACTAATATATTGTTTTAATGGCTTAAAAATTTTTGGACTAATTTTAAATTTCATTAATATTTACTAAGAAAATTTAATTGTTGTTGGAATAGATCAAAATGTCCAATCAAACAAACATGTTTGATCAAACAAATTATATTAATCAAATTACACAAGAAACATTTTGTTATTTGGGTGGCATTATTTCCATTGTTAAAGTTACGCCACAAATCATAAAATTTTTTAAGACCAAATCTGCCAAAGATTTATCAATAATATTTATTATGTTAGGAATTTGTGGAGGTATATTTTTATTAATTTATGAACCAATGTTAAGCAATATTCCAATAATTTTACAAAGTTTGGTTATTCTTGTCATAACTATTTTGGTATAAAATATATTTTGATTGTATCATTTGATGAACTTTAGTACGTTCATATAATGGTTCTAATTAATATTTGTTGAAAAATATATTTGTTTGGGCTTCGGCTTCTTGTATGATCATAAATCAAAATAAATATATTTTAATAATTCAGTTCATTAAAAGATAAATTCAAAAAAATCAAGAAATTCGAGAAAATTGGGAAATTTAAGAAAATTCAGTACGAATTTGTAAAATTCTAATTCACAAAAAATAAAAATTAAAAAAATAATTATCATGATTTGTGTTGATCCATTCTATATGTTGAATTGGTGTTGTTTACCAGAATTATAATAACAAGAGTTACAAAAAACACAATAAGTAAAATTTTGAATATAAACAAATCATGTATTTATTAAAAAATGAAAATTTTTCTTGAAGGAAATATAGGTTCTGGAAAAACAACATTAATTAATTATCTTAAAAAAGAATCAAAAATTCTTATTTTGGATGAACCAGTCAATGATTGGATTGATTTGGTTGATAAAAAAAAAAAAAATATTTTAGAATATTTTTATGAAGATACTAAAAGATGGAGCTATACTTTTCAAATGAATGCTTTTATTACCAGAGCTCAAATAATAAATAAAAACAGAGATAAAGATTTTATAATGGAAAGATCAGTAAATTCTGACAAATATTGTTTTGCCAAAAACTGTTACAAAAATAATTTTTTGAATGAAATCGAATGGAAATTGTACAACAATTGGCATGATTGGTTAACAAAATCACAAGATTTAAAAAGTGATGCTTATATTTATCTCAGAACTAGTCCAAAAATAGCACATGAAAGATTAAAATCCAGGAATAGAAAAGAAGAGATTAAAATATCTATTGAATATATCGAAGAAATTCATCAAAGACATGAAGAATGGTTGTACAAAAGAAATGAAAATATATTAGTTTTGGATGGAAATATTAAAAACAATGTTGAAAGATTGGAAAATTTTAAAGAACAAATTGAAAAATTTATCAAAAAACTAAGACAAAAACAAAATTTAGATAATTAAACTTAAAATAAATCAATCATTTTAGTCAATGACTTTTAAATTGACAAAGGTTTTAAATTTTCAAGATATTGATCGAAATTTCTTCCAAAAGTCAATTGAGTTAAATTATCCAATCTTCATGAATTATCAATATGTTAATTAAGCTAAAATCCAAAAGTCAAATATTTGTTAAATCATCAATAGTTTGTTAAATGATTATGATCCTGTCGAACTATAAATAGGTCGATTAAAATTTATCCAAAAGTTAAATATATTTTGATGAACTTAAAAATTATGAATTAAAACCCATGAACAGTTTATTAAATGATAATTAAGATTTTCTAATATTAGTGATTGGATTTTAGTTGTTTTTATTTTACAAAATGTTTATTTTTAATCTTCATTGGTGTTAAGTTGAAGATTCTGTCCTAAAATATTAAAATTTTAATGTTATTGATTAAATTTTAAAAACAATTTTTGGATCTTTGAATGAATCGACCAAATTGTTTTTATGACCATAAAACCTAAATAAATATTCATAAAATAATCTGTCATTAAATGAATTGCTTGGGTTTTAATTCACATTCGCTGAAATTTTGGCTTTTATGGTCATAAATCAACACAAAAATATTTTGAATATTCAGTTCATAAAGGGTAAGGATAATCAATTTTAGGATTTAAAAACTAATTAAATTTTTATTATTAAATGACATCTGGTAAAATAATATTAGAGGATGGAACTGAAATAACAGGAAAATCCTTTGGTTTTGAAAAATCAGTTGCCGGTGAAATAGTATTTAACACTGGAATGGTTGGATATTGCAAAATTTTAACTGATCCTAGTTATTATGGTCAAATATTGGTATTAACATTTCCAATGATAGGTATTTATGGTGTTCCCAAAAATACAACGGATATTAATGGATTTTCAAAAATATTTGAATCAAATAAAATTCATATCAAAGGTTTGATAATATCAGATTATTCTGATAATTTTGACCACTATCGCTCTGTTTTGTCATTGGGAAAATGGTTAAAAAAAAACAAAATACCTGGTATTTATTCAATAGATACCAGACAACTCACAAAAAAAATAAGAAATAAAGGTTTAATGCTTTGTAAAATGAAATTCAAAGAAACGATAGATTTCTGGGATCCAAACAAAGAAAATCTAACCAAATGTGTTTGTGATAAAAATTCTAAATGCATCATTAAAAATAAAAATTTCCCTAATATTCTTGTGATTGATTGTGGAATAAAAAATAGCATACTACACATTTTATCAAAATATGATGTAAATCTAATTAAAATACCTTGGAATAATGATTTTACAAAAAATTTATCTAACATAAATGCTATATTTATATCAAATGGACCAGGCAATCCAGAATATTTACAATCTACAATAAATAATGTTAGAAAAATATTAAATAAAAATATTCCAATATTTGGAATATGTTTGGGACATCAGATTTTGGCATTGGCCGCAGGTTGTAAAACCTACAAAATGAAATTTGGAAATCGAGGTATGAATCAACCAGTAATTGATACAAGAACACGAAAATGTTATATAACTTCTCAAAATCATAATTATGCTGTGGATAGTTCCTCATTACCAAGCAATTGGATGCCTTTATTTATCAATGCAAATGATGATAGTAATGAGGGTATAATTCATAAACATAAACCTTTTTTTTCGGTTCAGTTTCACCCGGAAGGGAATGGTGGTCCAATGGACACAAGTTTTTTATTTGATACTTTTATATCTTTGCTCAAAAATAATAAATTCCCAATCGAAGTTACAAAAATAAATAAAAAACCAAATATAAGAAAAGTTTTGCTTTTAGGTTCTGGTGGGATATCAATTGGACAAGCTGGTGAGTTTGATTATTCTGGTTCACAATGTATTAAAGCATTAAAAGAAGAAAATATAGAAATTATATTAGTTAATCCAAATATAGCAACAATTCAAACATCAAAAAATATGGCTGATAAAACATATTTTGTTCCAGTCATTGAAAAAACAATAGAAAAAATAATAATCAAGGAAAAACCAGATGGTATATTGTTACAATTTGGAGGTCAAACTGCCCTTAATTGTGGTGTTAAACTTTATGAGTCTGGAATTTTAAATAAATATAACATAACTATTTTGGGAACTCAAATAGAATCTATAATACATACTGAAGATAGAGAAATATTCAATAATAAGTTAGCAAACATTAATGAACCTTTCATAGAAACACACATAGCAAAAGATATAAAAGATGCTAAAATACATGCTAAAAATATTGGTTTTCCTGTGTTGGTTAGATCAAATTATAGTTTGGGTGGATTAGGTTCTGGTTTTTCCAAAAATAATAAAGAGTTAGAAGAATTAGCAAAAACTACATTTTCACAATGTGGTTCCATTACGATTAGTAAATCACTGTATGGTTGGAAAGAGGTGGAATACGAAGTGGTCAGAGACATAGATGATAATTGTATTTCTGTGTGTAATATGGAAAATATAGATCCTGTGGGAATTCACACTGGAGATTCCATAGTGGTTTCACCATCCCTAACACTAAACAATAAAGAATATTTTATGTTAAGACAAGTATCAATAAAAATAGCCAGATATTTAAATATATTGGGTGAATGTAATGTCCAATTTGCGTTGGACCCAAATTCTGAAAAATATTATGTGATTGAAGTAAATGCCAGATTGTCTCGTTCAAGTGCATTGGCATCGAAAGCAACTGGATACCCATTGGCTTATATTGCTGCAAAATTATCTTTGGGAAAATCTCTTATAGAAATTAAAAATACAATCACTAAATCTACAACAGCATGTTTTGAACCAAGTTTAGATTATTGTATCATTAAATTTCCTAAATGGGATAATCAAAAATTCACCAACACTTCTCACACTATTGGTTCATGTATGAAATCAACAGGAGAAGTAATGGCCATCGGACGTACTTTTGAAGAATGTTTCATGAAAGGATTACACATGATGGATGATAATTTCATTAGTTTTGGACATCTTAGAAAAAAACTAAAAATACTTAATAATGAAGAACTGATAGATTGTTTGACTTGTCCTAATGATAGAAGAATTTATCATGTTTTCGAGGCATTCATGAGACAAATATCCATTGAAGATATTCATAAATATACCAAAATAAATAAATGGTTTTTAGAAAAATTTAAAAAGTTAGTTATGTTAGAGATGTTTTTGAGGGAATCTAACTCTCATTTATCCTATAATATTATATCATTAAAAGAAAATGGATTTTCTGATAAACATGTGGCTGATTGTATCAAACACACCACCGAAAGTTTGGTGAGAGAATTTAGAACAACATATAATATTATTCCATTTGTAAAACAGATAGATACTTTATCGGCTGAGTTTCCTGCTAAAACGAATTACCTTTATATCACTTATAATGGAAAAGAAAATGATGTTCAATTTGATGAAAAAGGTATAATAGTTTTAGGATGTGGAGCATACAGAATAGGTTCTTCAGTGGAATTTGATTGGTGTGCTGTATCTTGTAATGAAACCCTACGAAAAAATGGAAAGAAAACTATCATGATTAATTATAATCCAGAAACAGTATCTACAGATTATGATGAAAGTGATAGATTATATTTTGAAGAACTAAGTTTGGAAAGAGTTTTGGATATTTATCAAATAGAGAAAAGTGAAGGAATTATAGTATCAATGGGTGGACAAATACCCAATAAACTTGTTATGCCATTATTTAATAATGGAGTCAAAATTTTAGGAACTCATCCAGAGAATATAGATAAGGCTGAAAATAGATATGAATTTTCAAAAATGTTAGATAAATTAAATGTTAAACAACCCAAATGGTGTGAATTTATTGATCTTAATGATGCATTTATCTTTTCAAAGAAAATAGGTTTCCCAATTATTATTCGACCATCTTATGTGTTGAGTGGTTCTGCTATGATAGTTGCTTATGATTCAAAAGATTTGGAAAATTATTTAAAAAGTTTGGACAAAGAAACTATGAAATTTCCAATTGTTATTTCCAAATTTATTGAAGGTTCCAGAGAAATTGAAATGGATGGTGTAGCATCCGATGGAAAATTGCTCAATTATGCTATTTCTGAACATGTTGAAAATGCAGGAGTTCATTCTGGTGATGCCACTTTAATTCTACCACCACAAACACTCTATATAGAAACAATGAAAAAAATAAGAAAAATTACTACTAAAATAGTCAAATCATTAAATATTACAGGACCATTTAATATTCAATATTTGGCCAAAAATAATGATATTAAAGTTATTGAATGTAATTTGAGAGCATCCAGATCATTTCCTTTTGCTTCAAAAACTCTAAATATAAATCTTATAGAATTAGCAACAAGAACTATGATAGAAAACAATGTTAAACCATTAAGCATGAGTATTTATGAAAAAGACTATGTTTGTATAAAATGTCCTATATTCTCTTTCAAAAGATTAAAAGGTGTTGATCCTGTCCTTAATGTCGAAATGACTTCTACCGGAGAAGTGGCTTGTTTTGGGAATGATAAATATGATGCATATCTAAAATCTATAATTAGTTCAGATAACAGCTATATCAAATTTATTAAAAAAATAATGATTACATTTGATTCAACACAAAATATGAAAGAAATTTATCATCTTTCCATGTTGCTCAGAAATATCAATATTGATATTTATTCTACCAAAGACACACATGATTTTTTGACCAATTATGGAATTAAAAGTAATCTTGTTACAAAACCACTGGAACATATTAAAAATGGATTGATTGATTTGGTAATTAACATACCAAGCAAAAATAGAAAAAAAAATGATATTAATTATAATATTAGAAGAAATTCAATAGATTGTTCCACACCACTCATCACAAATATTAAAATAGCTATTTTATTTATTACTTCTATTAATCGTTGTAAATTTAAAAATTTAGAAATTAAAAGTTGGCAAGAATACACACACAATTAATTATTGGTTTGGTTGTCAAATCAAATATCAAACTTATTTGAAAAATCGCAAAATCGCAAAATCGCAAAATCGCAAAATTTGATTTTAATATCATTTTATTTTTTTTGACAAATTACATGTCGTTGGAGAACACAACAAGAATTGTTGAAAACTCAAATGAAATGTCGGATGGTGTTATAGCTATAATGGTAGTTGTGATTTTTTTACTAATAGTACTTGTTTTGCTTTGTTGCAAAGGTTTTTTTGACTCAGAATTGTGTTGTTTTGAATATGACAAACTTTCAAGAAAATTTTATTGTTTATGTGGATGCGTCAAACGAAAAAAAACTCACCCGATCAAAGTAACTCCAATAGATATTACACCGACCAACATTTAAAATCAATCTCGATCTCAATCTCAATCTCAATCTGAACCTGAGCCTGGATCTTAAAAAAATATGGGAAATGTTGTTCTAAATAATTCTTTCTACATGAAATGTTTACCAATTTTCATCATTGAACATTTCAAGTCTTACTTCATTACCATAAATTTCTAGTCCACTAATCTCAATTTTATTAGTTTTTTTTTGTAAATCTCTAAATCTACTTTTGGCAATATTTTTGAATTTTCTGGTCTCCACCACTGAATCATAATGAAATTTCAAATCACAAAGATCTGATTCATGAAAAATATTGTTGATAGAACATTTAGAAGATATGTTCCATCCACTAATATCATGTGTAAAAGAACTTTTGTCAAACATGAAATTCATACATCGAACAAAAGAAACATCCCATTTTTTTATGTTTTGGTTAAATTTGCTGTTTTGGAACATATGAGACATGCTGACAACATTAGAAACATTCCATTTTCCAATATCACCATTAAATTTGCTGTTTTGAAACATGTGAGACATATCCGAAACATTAGGTGTGTTCCAACCACTTATATCTCCATTAAAATTACTTTTTAAAAACATATAAGACATGTTTTTGACTTTAGATATGTTCCAATCACTAATAACCTTATCAAAACACTGTTACTAAACATGTACTCCATGTGTTTGATATTATGAACATCCCATTTCATTATGTTACCATCAAATTTGCTTTTGTGAAACATACAATTCATATCAGTTACATTTGACGTGTTCCAATTACTTATGACACCATCAAAAATACTGGTTTCAAATAAATGACTCATATCTTTAACATTGAATACATCCCATTCGCTCAAATTGCCATTAAATTTGCTTTGAGAAAACATACCTTCCATATTTGTTACTTTAGAGATATTCCATTTGCTTATGTCACAATTAAAAACAGATCCACGAAACATTTGTGTCATGTGTGACACATTTGAAACATTCCAATTACCTATATCGCTGTTAAATTTGCTGTTTTGGAACATGCCATTCAAATTGATCACCTGAGACACATTCCATCCACCAATATCACCGTCAAAATTACTGTTCATGAACATTTCATCCATATTAACCACTTTAGATACATCCCATTTGCTAATATCACCTTGAAACTTAGAATTTTTGAACATACAACTCATTTGAGTTACATTAGAAGTATTCCATTTTCCAATATTACCTTTGAAATTTTGATCACAAAATAAGTTTGACATATATGTCACTTGAGAAGTGTCCCACAAATGAATGGGTCCATATTGAATTAAAGTTTGATTTGAATTTTCACACCATTTTTTCACTATTTCATGCAAAGTTAAATCAGTTTTTTGTAGTTTTTTTTTGATCCAATGTAAATTTAGTAGTCTATTACTTAATTTTCTACTGACAAATAACATGATAAATGGATTTTGAATATACCTTATAATTTTAGAAAACACAAGATCTATTTCATTATTACAAATCTCAAATTTAACAACGTTTTTTTCTACATTTTGGATCCATGGTAAATGTTTGTTTCTTTTTATCATGTGGTATTATAGATAAAACGCATTTTGATTTAATCCCATAAATAGAGTTAGTACATCCTTTTTCTCTGTTCCCACCAGTTTGTTTTTTGGTGGTTTGTTTTTTGGTGGTTTGTTTTTTGGTGGTTTGTTTTTTGGTGGTTTGTTTTTTGGTGGTTTGTTTTTTGGTGGTTTGTTTATCACTACACCTCGCTCTAAAATGTTCATAACGTTCTCTTACCTGGCAATATGTCAATAAAGTTTTTTTTCCTAACATTCTGTTTACTTCTCTGTGCAAATTATAAATCCATTTTGAAAGTGTGTTTCTATTCCTGAATATTTTATATGAAAATTTTAATTTTTTCATATTTTTTGGAAGATTAATTCTACAATATCTACAAGGCAATACATCTTGTAGTGAATAAATAAAATTTGCATAATTTTTTTTGTCTTCTTTTGTTGGATTAATAGGATAATTAAAACTTATACAATGTAAGACATGCCACAAACTTGGACCCCACACACTTGTCAACATTCCATTTTCATTTTCAAAATCTTTTTTTCTAAAAACTTTTTTCATAATATTAATAGTTATTTTTTTCACATCATCAAATTTCAAAAAAAAATTATTTTTAAATGTCATATTTTCTGGACATATCAATTCATTTACAATATTTAGTACAATCAAACATCCACGTTTTTTTTTTTGTACATTTAATTTTTTTAAGAATATAATTTAAATCATCAAAAGCAACTAAATTCATAAGTTTTTCAGTGGAAATATGAATAATATCATCAATAAAAGTTTCAAGAAATTTTCTATGTGTTTTGATTTTTGAGAATCTGTTTTTAAAATTTTTGATTTTGGACCAAATGGTTCTGCGATACAGTTTGTCACAAGTACATGATTTTTCGAAATCGAAATGAGTAAAAGTTAGATATCCTTTTTCAAAAAGTAACCACAGAATAGCTCTTTTTGCCATTTCTTCTGTTTCATGAAGACCACCAAAAAACAATATTTTTGGATGAATGTCAATACCCAAAACAAGAGCAATCCATTTTTCATTGTTAGATTCAGTGTGTTTGGTTAATTCCATAATGGAGATAAATTTAATAATTTGACATATTCAAAAATCATATTTTAATTAATCATTTAAAAACTAATTGATTCAATTAGTTTTTCAACAGGAACATGAACAGATGGAACTATCTTTCTAAAATGTACCCTCATTTCATGACTATATCAATTCTAAAAGGTTATCAAACACAATCTGATATCCCAACACAATATTTTAAAAAAAATTAATTTTTTAATTTTTAAGAGCCAAACTAGTTGGGCTTTTACGGTTATAGATTTCAAAAAATCATAAACTTGAAGTTTATTTGTGTGGGATAGTCATATCCATCAAAATCATCAAATCCCAAGCACAAATCCTTTTGAGCCCACAATTTTTTTAACACAACAATTTATGTTTTCCTGACAAATTTTTTCGGTTATTTCTTTGACAGAAACACACACAATATCATCAATGAAAATATCAAACAAATCTTTTGGTGTTTCAACATCATTAATTTTCTCTTCAAAATTTGGGATTTTTGACAAAAATTCTACTTGTCTCATTTCATAAACATATTCTTTGTCTTCATCGAATTCATAGCAAAAGAAACCAAAAAGCCTTTCTTTAAAAAGTGTTTTCAAAAGACTCCTTTTTGCCATTTCTTTTGTTTTGTGGAAACCACCACAAAAATGAACCTTAGGTTCATATGTCAAACGAGAATCCAAAACAAGAGCAACCCATTTATCTCCATCAGTTTCGGTGGATTTGATGTGTTTGGTGGCTTTCATGATTTTCAGGTGTAAATCAATCATTTTGAAAAACAAAATCAAATTTTTTTTCTAACTATAAATGGAACTATCTATTTAAAATTATGTGCCAGGTGCTGGAGGTTGAGAGCATTATATTCTGTTTTTCATTCATATCCTTTGATAGACTGAATTATTGAAATATATTTTTGTTTTGATTTATGACCACACAAGAAGCCAAAATATATTTTTCGACAAATATTAATTGAATATACTTAAGGTCCATTAAAAGATAATCAACAAACAACATAAATACAATCCGCATTTGGGCAAAGGTAACACAGGGTGGAACAGAAATCAATATATGATACCAAATCTAATATCCAATAAAAAATATTTTTAATGAATAATAGTTTAATTTAACTTTTAGTCATAAATGGATCATCCAAATGAAAATGAAAATGAAAATGAAAATGAAAATGAAAATGAAAATGAAAATGAAAATGAAAATGAAAATGAAAATGAAGATGAAAATGAAAATGAAAATGAAAATGAAAATGAAAATGAAAATGAAAATGAAAATGAAAATGAAAATGTTTTGGTCCACAAAATAAAATTTGAGTAATTTATTTAAAAATTAACACAACATGAATATAAATGTTGGAAAATTTATATGATAAATTTTTATTAACTATTGATGGTGATTTAGACGATGATTCTAAAAAAATTACAATGACACCATCAAAAATTATTAAAAAACTAAAAAATCATCAAAAAACATCAGTTAAAAAAATGATTGAGATAGAAAATTCCATATTGACTGAACACAAAATCAAATTAGGAAATAATTCATTTATGTCAACTAATATTGGCATACTTGCTGATAAAGTTGGTTCTGGAAAATCTTTGACAATGTTATCTATGATAGCTACAAATATATATCTTGAAAATAACCCAATCATGGAAAAAGATCAACAAACTTTTGTAAAAATTTATAAAAAATATATTAACAAATTTTATATCAAAACAAATATTATTGTGGTTCCTCACAATATTTTGAATCAATGGGAACAATACATTAATGATGATACTAACCTAACATTTTACATAGTAAAAAATAAAAAAAATTTTAAACCTTTGAATTTTTATGATAATATTAATATATGTCTAATTAGTTCAACACAATATAACAAATTTATTGATAATTATGAAAATATTGATAAATATATTTTTTCCAGAATAATTTATGATGAAGCAGACACTATTAATTTGCCAAATTGTAAAAATCTAAATTCTCAATTTTATTGGTTCATTTCTTCTTCATTTGAGAGTTTACTATTTCCATCAGGAGAATTTTATATTAAATCTACAGATAAAAACATATCAAATTATTGTAGTATTCCTTCATTCATGGGATATAGGAAAGCCTTTGTAAGTGGAATCAAAAATAAAGGATTTATCAGAGATGTATTTGTGGGTTTAGATACTTTTGATTGTATCCATGGTTTGATCGTGAAATGTAAAAATTCATACATAGAAAAATCATTTATGATTCCTTGTGCCAAAAAAATTATTATTCATTGTAAAATGAATGTCAAAAACAACATTATTTTTAATCATGTTTCAAGTGATATTATGGAGATGATAAATGCTGATAATTATGATGGAATAATAGAAAAATTTAATTTGAAAAAAAATACTGGTGTAAACCTAATAAAAATAATCAGTGATGATATCAGAAATAATATCCATAATAAAAAAAAAAAAATAGAATATTTATTACTGATCAATATTAATGAGAACATAAGAAAATTAAGAATTCAAAAAGAAAAAAATAGCATTAAATTGTTGAAAGAAAGACTAAATGAAATAAATTTTAAAATAAAAAATTATAATAATGAATTATGTCCTATTTGTTATGATGTATTTTTAGAACCCATAGCCATCACCAATTGTTGTAAAAATATGTTTTGTTTGAAATGTTTGACAAAATATATTTGTATTTCTCAAAATAAATCATGTCCTTTATGTAGAAATAAATTAGAAAATAATAATAGTTTTACTGTAATAGACAACAAATGTTCTAAAAATATATCTGAATTAAAATTAAAAATAGAAATTTTATTGGACATATTAAAAAAAAATGGAAAATTCATTATTTTTTCTGCTTTTGAAAACACATTTTCCACAATTGAAAAAAAACTAAAAAAACATGGTATAAGTTACTCAAAAATATCTGGAAATATTTATGTTATTTCTAATATTATAAAAAGATATAGAAATGGAGATATTAAAGTGTTATTAATGAATTCCCAATCTTATGGAACTGGAATGAATTTGGAAATGACTACAGATATTATAATATATCATAAAATGAAACTAAATATTGAAAGACAATTGATAGGAAGAGCACAAAGAATTGGTAGAAACACACAACTAAATATTCATTATTTGTGTTATGAAAATGAACTATCAAGCAATGGTTGATGGTCAAGTTATTGGTTAAAACAATTAAATTGAACAAGGGTTTGGCCAGTTATAGTTACATCATTGGCCAAAAAAAAAACAGGTTTTTTAATGAACCTTGATAAATATACACCATGGTTTTAATTTATATTTGTTAAAACTTTAATTCATGTTTTATGATTTATAACCATAAAACCCAAAATTTTTTCATGATTTTTTTTGATTTATCATTTGATGGACCTTTAGTATATTCAATTAATATTTGTCGAAAAATATATTTTGGCTTCTTGTGTGGTCATAAATCAAAACAAAAATATATTTTAATAAATATGTTCAGTTCATCAAATGATAAACTAAATGTTTTTAATTCATGTTTTTTTATTCATGTTTTTTGATGACAACAACTTCATTTATTAGTGATAACCAAGCCCCCAAAACCAATCAAATACAAGTATGAAAAATCCATTAAATTTTGGTGCCATATTTTTATCCTCACAAAAATTCAAAAATTCAGTGTCCGTATTTTCTGGAATAGAATCTGTTAGGTGAAGAAATTCCACAATCATTTAAAAATCATATTTTTTATTTATGGACAAGTTTTTAATTAAATTAATAATAATTTTATGAAAAATTTGAATATTCAAAGACAAAGAAAATTATTAAAAATGTCAAAAAACACAAAAACAAGTCACACACCACAAAAAGTAATTTTTGTATGTGATGGAACAAGTTCTATGGGTTCATATTTTTTATCTTTGGGACAAGCATTTCCACAAATAGTTACAATGTTAAAATCAGTGTTTGGAAATAAAATTAATGTTGGATTTGCCGTTTATCATGACTTTGACATCAATTCTCCACGCAGATATATTGGAGGATTTGCTTGTGATTTTAATGGAACAGTAAGTTCTTGTGAACATTTCATCAAAACTTATTTGTCAAAAGTATCTGGTGGTTCAAGTTTCCCAGAAGCTCAACGAACCGCTTTTAACATGCTATTAAACACTAATGATTTATTTGATATTCCAACACTCATTATTCATTGTACTGATGCTCCACCCCATGGTTTTACACAATTAGGAAACAATGAAGAAATATTAGAAACAAAATATTTGAAAATCAGAGAAATGGAGTTAAATTGGTGGGTTATAACAACAAAGTTAAATTCTTTGAAAAATGTACAAATAGTTACATTATCTAATAATCGTACATTAAAACAAATATATTTTCCATTGGGAGGATTTTTATATTTAGGTGATTTTCCGACAATATCCAATATAACAGAAACAATAATTAAATTAATATTTAATTTTTATGGTGAAGGTGAAGAATTCACATATGGTTATAAATATTTTGGAAAACATATCAAAAGAATAGGAAAAGGTTTTGATTTAAAAAAAATCCGTAAAGATGAGACAAAATATCAACAAATATTGGAAGCGTTCGAATTATTGTTAAAAACTCAAAAAGGTGCTTTGTCACTCACAACATATCCTTTTTTCGGAAAATTGTGGCGGTTGATCTGTGGTAAAATATCAAAATTCAATAATGATTATAGTGAAAGATCTGAAATATTAAAAAAAAAAATATCTTTGTATTCTCAAGCAGATAGCAAAATCAAACAATGGATCAAAAATTCATATGATTCCACAGAAGAATTGTTACATTTATTTGAACCCCGTTGGAAAATTGGTGGTTATCAATATGTAATCCAATCAAAAACAGACATAACTCGAGAACAATTGATGGATTTATTAAGATCTGTAAACCAATATAATTTTCATTCAATAATGACTTTTTTGGCCAAAATAGAAATTATTCCAATAACAGAACCATTTGGTGACTTTTTGCCAAAAGGTGTCCCAATTGATTTATCTGTTGATAAAATTTTCAGATGTGTTTCTCACCTTATTTTTCCAGGAACTATGTTAAAACAAAGAGGTTCTTTGATATTAGCGTCTCTATGTCTTGGAATAGCCCCATTATCTGATAAAGCCAAAGATTATTTGATATTAAAAAAAGGAAAATGGATTAATTTTGTGGGTAAAATTAACCAAACTCCATCTGTTCCTGAAAATTGGAGCTATGGATTCATGACAAATATAATGTCTCAACTTGTGTCAAGAATCAAAGATAACAACGATTTTTTAACCAACAAAGAATTAGAAATTTATCATAAATGTACCAAACTTATCCATATTAACAGACAATGGTTCAATATAAAAAAACTCGCGAAAATAAATATCAAAACATACTCAAAAACAAGTTCTTTCGAACGTGTTCCAGACTATAAGTTATTTTGTGAGGGTTGTAATCAATATCGTTCAAAAACAATCATGGCAACACAAAAACAATGTGGAATTTGTTATGACTCAACCAATAATGAATATTTGAAATATCCAGATTTAGAAATGACAACATCTTTTATGGTTTGTTGTGGTGAATGTAACAGTCATTATGCTATTTATGATCCAGAATGTTTGGATTTGATCAATCCAAAATGTTATTTTTGTAGATTACAAACCAAAATTAAACAAATGAAATGTTCTGTTTGTAAAAGGAAATATGTCAATTCTTTACATGTCGAGAAAAAAAAAGATTGGATGTGTGCTGTTTGTGATTATAACAAAATTTACAACAAAAAAAATGGTTTTAGTGAAATCAAAATAACAACTATAAAATTAATCAATGGTAATCCATTTTTATTAAAATTAATAGGTATAAAAGACTTGAACATTTTAAAAAAAATAACTAATTTAAATTTGTTCAGAGATTACAAAACACTGATAATTCAGGAACCAAAATCAATTGATGAAATTTCCAATATTGTTCTTTTGGATGGAAGACCAGTTTTAAATGTTAAAGATACATGTTCTCAATTAATGGAATTGTTCAACACTCATTCTGGAAAAGAAACTTGTTATTTGTGTTTTGGAGATTACCATTCTTCTCAAATGACATTTAGTTGTGGTCATTGTTCAAACAGAATTTGTAATGGATGTGCCAAAAGTTGGTACAAACAAACAACATGTGGAAATGTAGTTAATAAAACATGGATTTCATGTCCATTTTGCAAATGTGAGCCAATTTTCAAAATTTGGTCATTAGGAGGTAAATATTTACGCCAATTAAGACACAGACATAAATATGGTTGGGAACCATCCCAATGGCATGCTTGGTGTATCCAATGTAGTACTTTGTGTCCAGCAATGCCAAAAACATGTTCCACTGAAAAACCAGAATTTAACGGAAATTTCAAATGTGAAAAATGTGTGGAAAATTCACTTCCTAGTCTGTTAGATGAAGCAAAAGATTTCACCGCAACCACCAAAAAATGTCCTAATTGTGAAATAACCACACAGCATGCGGGTGGTTGTAACCATATGACTTGTCCATCATGTAACATTCATTGGTGTTGGACATGTTGTGGGATATATTCTGAAGAAAATATTTATGATCACATGGAAATCACTCATGGTGGAATTTATGGTGATGGTGTAAATGCTTATGAATATGAAGAAGAAGATTACATAGTTCTGTGATAATTAAATTTACACCAATGAAGATTTAGTTTAATGGACTATCAGTTATTTTTATTCCACAATAATCTCTTGGATTTTTTTTAAAATCATTTTTATAATAAATTCCTAATTTTACTGCATGTTTTAATAGAAATTTAAAATTCCCCCAAAATTCTGTTGTATGTCCTATTGACATTGTCATAATATGTGCCAACTCATGAATAGCAACAAACATTAAAATATTAAAATTTTCTATGGATTGTTTTTTATCTTTAGACCTGATACAAAATACTATTTTCTCTCCTTTATTCACCGAATAGGAGGTATATTTACTATTTTCTAAACTTTCACTAATATTGTTAGGATCATAATTATTTTTTAATCTTTTTATTTTTTCATTATCTCCTTTTATTTCATCTAAATAATCTATCAGTTCAAGTAATTTTAGGTTTATTTCAGCTAAAATATCAGCAGCTATTTTCTTATTATCCACATTTCTTACTAAATATGTTCTTTTGTCAACAGATGACTTAACATAAGTTGCATTATAATATTTATTTTCAAAATGAATATAAATAGTAAATATTATTATAAATGTTATAAATATACAAACTAAACTATCAGTCATCACTCTAATTTTTAATGAGATATTAATTCTACAACCAATCAATTGAAATCCTTCAATGGACTGAGTTTTGTGATTGTAGAATTTTTATTTCCATTAACCTAATAATATTTTTTTTGAATCAGTTCTGAAAAAGTTTGGTTTTATTTCATGGTTATAAAAAAATCATATAACCCATGAAAACATCACATTTAGTCCAATCGAAAAATTAACTCAATATAATCACATGATTTTGAATTTTCAAATCATGTTCTGTTGAAATTGGGAAAAAAATTATGAAAAAAAAATGCTTTACACCAATGAAGTTTTAAAACGCCGTTTTTTTTATATTGTTGATCAGGGATTGAAGTGTCAAAACATTATCAGTCGTTGGTTATTAAGACAATATAGAATTAACAAACAAAGCAGTTCAACTGCTGTCATTGGCGGTACCTATTTGGATGACGACGGGGTGTTGCTAACCCATTGATTAGTTAATTAAATCAATCCGAACAACCATAATTTACATGTTCTGAAACGGGCAAATTTTGAAGAATGATAATGGCGGTGAAAATCAGCGTTTTAAATCTTCATTGGTGTAAATAAACAATGCCAAAATATTTTTTTGTCAAAGATAAACACATACCATACAATGCTAAAAAAACAAATAATATTTATTATTCTGATTTATTTGAAGCACACATAATTGATTATTATAGAAACAAAAGTTTTCCATTAAATGGTTGGATTAAAGAATGTATTATTTGTGATTCACCAACAGGAAAATTTGTTAAAAAAAATCATTTTTTTGTTAAAAATATTATTATTCCTTTGTGCAAACATTGTCAAAAAAAAAAGTATAAATATAAAATTTATGAATTTTTGGGAAAAATAAAAAAAAAAAATATTATTGTATAATTTTAATTCATGAAATCCTTTTTTCAGGAACTTCAGTTTGTTTGAGGGAAAATTTACCAAGGTTTAATTTAACTTTATTTATAATGCCAAATTTTTCAAATACTTTTACAACAACAATCAACGTTATTATTGACAAAATGATTACCGAAGAAATTTTGAAAAATCTGCTTTTAAAAAATGATTTACATTTTATATTTCTACATTTCATCATTAATTGACGTTTGTTCAAACAATTTCTATTAATTCTCATTGGGAATCTTCTTCTCATTGGAAATCTTCTTCTCATTGGGGATCTTCTTCTCATTGGGGATCTTCTTCTCATTGGGGATCTTCTTCTCATTGGGGATCTTTTTCTCATTGGAGATCTTTTTCTCATTGGAGATCTTTTTCTCATTGGAGATCTTCTTCTCATTGGAGATCTTCTTCTCATTGGAGATCTTCTTCTCATTGGAAATCTTTTTCTCATTGGAAATCTTTTTCTCATTGGAAATCTTTTTCTCATTGAGGATCTTTTTCTCATTGGGGATCTTCTTCTCATTGGGGATCTTTTATTTTTAGATCTATCTCGTAATTTTCTTTTATTTAGCCTTAAATTTTTGTTTCTCAGTTTTCTCAGTCTTCTCAATCTTCTTTTTCTAAGAATGTTTTTTTTTGTTTTGTTCATTAATATTTCAACTTATTTTTTTATTGTTGATTATTTCTAATTATTTCAATTGGAAATCAATTAATAAAATTTATTTTTGAGTTTAAAAATAAAAAATATGACATAAAAATTTTATGTGTTCTAAATACATATGACAATTGTAACAAGATTACAACAAAACAAAATGGATAAGTATGGTTCCAAAATCAAGAATTGGTACATGAACAAGAAAAACTTGACAAAAAATCCTAAAAAAAAAAAACAAATAAATCGTAAAAAAATAATCAATGAAACAGAAATAATAGAAAAATCCGATATAAAAATTAATAATGGTTGGTTTGAATGGTTGTTTGGAACAAATTAAAATATGTTTGGTTGAAGAGTTTTTGTTCCAGCACTTGATAAATATTTTGGTCTTTTTAAAGGAACACGTAATCCACTGACATCTTTTTTATATTGTAAATATTGTTCTATTCCAGTTAAAATTCTTGGAATAACATCTTGAACCACCAGATTATTTAATCTTTTAATTTGTTTTTTAATATTATATTGTAAATTTTTGGAATATTGAAAATAAATAGATCTCATTATTAATTTAAGTTGAATATCAGATTGTCTTCCTATAATATGTTTTTTGTTTGATTGAACATATATTTGATATCTAATTAAATTTTGGATCAAATCAATATTTTCGTTTGAAAAAAAAACTGAATTTAAGTTATTTGATTCATGAATTGTGTGAACTGCTTCATTATTGAAATTACCTTTGTTTTTTTCTTGGTACATTCTAAAAACTTGTTTTCCAGGATAATTTATTATATTTACTCTTCCACTTGAATTGTATTTTTCATATTGTGATATTCTTTTTTTATATCCATCTTCTAATTTTTTATTATTTTGAATGAAATTAGCCATTATGCACTATCATGAGAAATTATTTTGATTTTTCATAATTAAAGCAATTTATTAAAAAACATAATAGTTGAACAATCTGGAATTAACATTAACAAATAAACAAAAAATAAATAAAATATGGTTTTTGAATGAAAAATATTTGGATAATATATGAGTAAATTACCATTCAATAAATATAAATTCGGAAGAAAATATTCAATAAAAGAATTTTTAAACGTGAAAAAAGATAAAATTGAATATTTTCCATCTAAAATTCCAATGCCACCATTTTCTTTTGTACCAAATTTTCCTTTACCAATCATTGAAAAAGAAACATTTAATGCACATTCTAAATTCAAAAAAACATTAAGTACAATTATTTTTATTTTTTTGTTTTGTTGCATAGTTCAATATAAAATAATATGATTACACCCAACCAGAATGACGCAAAACAACCACTCAAATAAATCTTTGAATAGACGGTTTGGGTTTACACCAATGAAGACAAAAAAGGACAAAATTAACTGGGTTTAACCGTTTTAGGGTTTTGTAACACAAAAACGAACGAGTCAAACTGCTGCTTTTCGCTCATTCGTTTTCGTGCTGTAGAAACCTTTGTTTGCTAAATGGCAATATTTATTACAATATCCAGGAAATATTTTGTGTGTCTTAAACTTTGACCAAAAGTACAACACAAAGAACATGTATGAAATCATTGAGTTGAAAAATCAACTTTCATGCCATACTGCTTCCAGTAAAATGAACCATTCTAAAAATTTTTTGTTTTTCCTTTAAATGGACTTTAGTATGTTCACATGATGGTTTCAATTAATATTTGTTGAAAAATATATTTTGGCTTCTTGTTATGGTTATAAATCAAAACAATATTTTAATAATTCAGTCCATTAAATGATACACAATGTCATATTTAAGTGTTTTTATCCCATTTTAAATCTTTATTGGTTTAACTCTTATTTGTTGAAAAAATTATTTGGGTTTTATGGTAATAAATCAAATAAAACACAATGAATATTACAAAACTCTATCAATCTAAGGATAATATTTTATTTATTAAAAATATTTTTACCAAAATATAAATTTTGTTTTGAACTCTCTAATATTTCTTAGTTTTTGTAGTTCCAAAACATCGAGGGATTTGATTGATTTAATTAACAAATGGGTAAATCTTGATATGTATGAATCAAAAAATGTAAGAATAATTGTCAAAATTATATTAATGGTCAATTTTAATACTGAAAAATCATTTTCAAACCAATAATTTATTCCTAATGATAGTCTTAAAACAATCATGCTTATTTGATATGTTAAATAAACATACAGAAATCCTACTATTTTTTTGGAAGCACCAATATATCCAATAATAGAAATTAAGGATGGAATTAAATACCATGGACTGAAAAAAACAAAAAATAAATTAAATAGTGAATCAATCAAAGAAAACCATTTGACACTTTTTGAAATTTTATATGTTTTTAGAATTTTATGGTCAAGTTCATTTTGTTCTGAGTATAATCCTTCTTCCAACATTTGTATTTGTGACATTTCTTCGGAATCTTCCAATCTCATTAAAAATAATGAACATGTAAAGTTTAAGTTCAAATTTCATTTTTATGGACCATGTACATATATTTGCTGAATATTAATTCATATTTATGGTTAACAAATCATTGAAATTAAATATTTCAATATTATTTTGATTAATTCGTGTAATTTTTGATAGACAAAATTATTTATGAAAATTTTTAACCATGAACTAAAACTTTGGGGAAAAACAAAATCTTAATAAATATGTACCATGAATTGTAAAACATTTTACATTTTCAAAAAAATGATTGTTCATTTAAAGATTAACCTTTCAAAAAGAAGTACACACGCGTAAAATGACAAATAAAAAAATAACAGATAAAAATATAATGACTAAAAAAAATAAAGGAAAAAAAGTAATAAAAAAAAAAACAAAAACAACCAAAAAAAAAAAAAAAAAAAAAACAACAAATCTAAAAAATTTTTTTTTCTTTTTTTTTGTCCCCCTAAATTTTTTAAATTAAATCTAAATTTTTTTTTTTTTTTTTTTTAACATTTTTG
>Ga0114933_10001889_pt1 | contig 22666 bp, 34 predicted proteins | sample 4SBtaG_FD_89691 | JGI IMG/M metagenome (GOLD analysis project Ga0114933, IMG submission 89691) | Deep subsurface microbial communities from Kolumbo volcano to uncover new lineages of life (NeLLi) - 4SBTROV12_W25 metaG | ecosystem: Environmental > Aquatic > Marine > Volcanic | place: Kolumbo... | reverse complement strand
CTGATGCACAGCTTATGCATGCACAGCGTATGGCCTCGGGTGAAGAATCTTACCAGGGCAAACTTTTAGAAGCTCGGCAAAACGACTACAAGGACGAAATCGTTCTTGCGATTTTGACACTCCCGATAATTGTGCTCGCCTGGTCGGTTTGGACAGAGGATCCGGCGGCTATGCAGAAGATAGATATCTTTTTCGAGTATTTCTCGAATCTGCCAAAATGGTTCACTAACCTTTGGATTTTGGTCGTAGCGAGCGTATTTGGAATAAAAGGAACGCAAATATTCCGAAATGGTGGTAAGAAATAAGTTGCGTTTAATTAACAATTAGAATAGGAATTAACATTATGGCTAAGAAAAAATCAAAATTAAAAAAAGCTTTAATGGCCGGTGCTGCTCTTGCGGGCGGACTAGCTTTAGCAAAAAATAGAAGAAGAGCTTCTATAGCGGGTATGGATGATGCTGGCCGAGGAGTAAATTGGTTTGGTCATCGTAAAGATAGCATTCCATTTGCAGATCACAGTGTACCTAGATATGGTGATCATGGAGAATTATTTAGTAAAGGTGGTCGAGTTACTGGAATCGCAAAACGTGGTTTTGGTAGAGCATTAATGAAAGGGAAAAAATAATGAGACAAAACGGAGTAAGAAGCAATGTCAGATTTCCATACGGAAGTGGTATGAAGAAAGGTGGCAAAGTTAAAAAACAAGGTTACAAAGATAGAAAAGACGAATCTATTGCAATGAGAATTAAAAAGAAAAGAACACCTGCACAATTAAAAGCAAGCAGAGATGAGTCTTACGGAAGATTTGGAAGTAAAGCTAAAAAATCTGGTAAGATAAATAGATAATATGGGTGATATTTCTAAAAGAGGTCATGGTATTGAGAGACGTAATACTAAACGCGAGAATCGTTTAGAAGAACTTGGCCGTGTAGACGCTGAAAAAGGATACACTAGAAAAGGTAAAAAAAATCTTAAAGAAGAAAAACGTAGAATAGTAAAAGAGCTAAAATAATGCCACAATATTTTGATTCAACAGCATCCTTCCCTATGAAAAGTAAAAGAAGAGTTTATGCTTCAGGGGGTCGTGTTGGACTTAAAGATGGTAATTGGATTCAATCAGTTAATAAATCAATTAAGAAAAGAGGAACGAAAGGAAAATGTACTCCTATTACTAAACCAGGATGTACAGGTAGAGCTAAAGCCTTAGCTAAAACATTTAAAAAAATGGCGAGAGAAAGAAAATCAGCCTAATGAGAAGAGTCTTGATAGACGCATTAGAAAAACAGTATGAAGCAGAAATAGCAGCAGCGGATGCTACTATTAAATTACTATTAGAAAATTCAGTTGGGGTTAGTGAACATCTTAATCATCAAAAAGAATTAGATTGTCAGCTACATAAAATTGCAACAGCAGAAGAAAAATTACAAGTATTAAAAGATTACAACATACCTAAAGGAGAACTGTAATGGCTAAACGAGGTTTATACGCAAACATTCATGCTAAAAGAAAAAGAATCAAAGCAGGTAGTGGAGAAAAAATGAGAAAGCCTGGAAGTAAAGGCGCTCCTACTGCTAAACAATTTAAACGATCTGCAAGGACAGCTAAAAAAAGATAATGGCTAAAACTGCAGCATGGCAAAGAAAAGAAGGCAAGAATCCAAAAGGAGGATTAAATGCTAAAGGTCGTGCAAGTTATAAAAAAGGAACTTTAAAAGCACCTAGCAAAAAAGTAGGTAATAAAAGAAGATCCAGTTTTTGTGCTAGAATGGGGGGTATGAAAAAGAAACTAACATCAGCTAAAACAGCTAGAGATCCTAACAGTAGAATCAATAAATCCCTAAGGGCTTGGAACTGTTAATGCCGTTTAGATCAGAAAAACAACGTAGATATCTTTGGAAAAATGAACCAAAGATTGCAAAAGAATGGACAAAAGCTTATGGTAGTAAGCCAGTAGGAAAAAAGAAAAAGAAGAAAAAAAAGAAGAAATAATGGAAGATTTAGTATTTATAGATAAGATTAAACGAATCATTAAGATGAGACATGATGATATTGTAACTTCCATGGTTTCAGGCGCTATTGACAACATGGAGAAATATCAATATATGTTGGGTCAGATACGAACGTATCAATATTTAGATCAGGAAATATCCAACCTGCTACAAAAAAAGGAGCAAAAAAATGACGGAACAGTTATCAGTATCAAACCAAGCGGAGGTTCCAAAACATAAGGAAGCCCTCCAGGAAAAATACGATCAAGAACCTAAAAAACCTGAAAAAGATTTAACATCTGAACACGCTAAATTACCCAAACCAACGGGTTGGAGAATTTTAGTTCTGCCTTTTAAAATGAAAGACCGAACTAAAGGGGGAATAATTATAACTGATGATGTTGTAGAACGAGCACAGGTGGCATCGACTTGTGGATTGGTTCTAGCATTAGGACCGGATTGTTATAGAGATAAAAAAAGATATCCAGAAGGACCTTGGTGTAAAAAAGGAAGCTGGGTAGTCTTTGCTAGATACGCCGGATCTAGAATGAAAATAGATGGGGGTGAAGTTAGACTTCTCAATGATGATGAAGTTCTAGCGACCGTGGATAACCCTGAAGATATATTCCACGACATATAAACATAGGAGGACTATGCCAGAAGAAAAAAAAGAAGAGATAAGAAAAGAAGAACTAATTGATGTTGGTGATGCTGATGAAAAAGCTACCGAGATTGATTTAGAAAAAAAAGCTGAAGGAGGAGAAGTAAAAGATGAAAAAACTACTCAAGACAGTGATAAGCCCGCTGACACACCTGCGGAATCTGATAAGCAGCCTGATGTTCAAGCTAGCGAACCAGACAAAAAGGAAGAAGTAAAAGAAGAACCAGTACAAGAACAAAAGAAAGAAATGGAAGAATACAGCGAAGGCGTTAAAAAACGTATCGCCAAGCTGACTAGAAAAATGCGTGAAGCTGAGAGACAGAAAGAAGAGGCTGTTTCTTACGCGAAACGTGTAATGAGAGAAAGAGATCAGTTAAACACTCAAGCGATCAATTATGAAAAAGATTATACTTCAGAAATGGAGAATAGAATCCAATCATCATTGGCAGCTGCTCAAGCTAAATTATCTGCTTCAAGAGAAGCCGATGATAAAAAGGCTGAAGTAGAAGCTTTAACTGCAATCTCTCAATTGGGTTATGAACAAGGTAAATTGGCCGAAATTAAAAGTAGACAGAAAATGGAAGAAACTGCTGCTAAAGAGAAGCCAGTTATACAACAACCGGTTCAACAACCTGTCGCACCTGATCCTAAAGCGGAGGAATGGGCTGATAAAAATGATTGGTTTGGGCGTGATAACGCTATGACCTACACCGCTTTTGATCTTCATAGGAAGCTTACCGAAGAAGAAGGATTTGATCCAAAATCAGATTCTTACTACGAGGAAATTGATAAGAGAATAAGACTTGAATTCCCTCAGAAATTTGGTAAAGTGACACATACGGTTAGTAAACCTACACAAAACGTTGCCTCTGCAACGCGTAGTTCAAAGACTAGTCGCAAAACTGTGAAACTCACTTCATCACAGGTAGCAATAGCTAAGAAATTAAGAGTGCCACTAGAAGAGTATGCAAGACAATTACAACTCACGAAGGAGGAATAGCATATGAAAAAAGAAACAAATAAATCTTCCCGTGCGAGCCAAACAAGAGAAAAAGAAAAACGTAAAGTAGTTTGGACTCCACCATCGTACTTAGATACACCCAACGCGCCAACTGGATTTAGACACAGATGGGTCAGGGTAGAAATTCTAGGTTTCGTCGACACGAAAAACGTACAAGGACGCTTAAGGTCCGGGTATGAGTTAGTAAGAGCCGATGAATATCCAGAAGATGACTATCCAGCAATTCAAGATGGCAAATATGAAGGGGTTATCGGGCACGGAGGCCTTGTCCTGACAAGGGTACCTGAAGAGATCGCGAGAGCAAGATCTGAATACAACGCTAAATTAGCGGGGGAACAGATGGAAGCTGTAGACAACGATTTAATGAAGGAACAGGACAGAAGAATGCCTATCAATATTGATAGACAGTCTCGTACAACCTTCGGTGGTACAAAGAAGTAATTACTTCTCGGGATAACAACCAATTCCCTACCAACGATTATATTAACCGTGGGCTAGTAAAATAGTCTACACAAGGAGAAAAACTATGGCTAATCAAAGTACGACTGGTTTCGGTTTGAGACCAATCAGAAAAGTAGGTCAGACAGATAACAACGGCGGATTAGGTGAATGGTTAGTAGCAGCAAGTTCTGCTATTATGTACCATCACGACATGGTCCAGTTGACTGCAGATGGAGTTATTTTAGCTTCAACTAATTCAACTGCGAACAATGTTGGTTCACTAAACGGCGTGTTCTACACTGATGCAGCTACAGGTAAACCTACATGGGCAAATTATTCGAAAGCATCGAATACTGCTACAGACATTGTGGCGCTTGTTAATCAAGATCCACAACAAATGTTTGAAATAAGAACAGCTTCGGCTACGCCGGCGGCTGCTTCTGTAGGTGGTACTGCACCAATAGTTGCTACTGCAGGTAGTTCATCCACTTTTATTTCTGGATTTACTATGAGTGGTACTGTCGGAACATCAGCTGACCAACTTAAGTTAATAGGAATCTCCAGAGACCCAAATAACCAAGACGCTTCTGTTGCTGGATGTGTATGGCGAGTCATGATTGACGAACATATACTCGGTAATAACAGCGCTGGAATATAAGGAGTATAAAACATGGCAATATCACGTAATCAACTAGTTAAAGAACTAGAACCAGGTTTAAATGCTCTATTTGGCCTGGAGTACAAACAGTATGAAGATCAGGCAGCTGAGATTTATACTACTGAGTCATCTGACAGAGCTTTTGAAGAAGAAGTTATGTTGTCAGGTTTCGCATCGGCACTAGCAAAACCAGAAGGTTCTGGAGTTGCTTATGACCAAGCGCAAGAAACTTTCACAGCAAGATACACTAACGAGACTATCGCTCTCGCTTTTGCAATCACTGAGGAAGCTATTGAAGATAACCTGTATGACAGACTTGCTTCTAGATATACAAAAGCACTAGCAAGATCGATGGCAAACACTAAACAAGTTAAAGGCGCAACACCTTTGAATAATGGTCTACCAGGCGTAGGCACATTTACTTCAGGGGACGGATCGTCTTTATTTACAACAGATCACCCAACGATAGCTGGAGTGTTTTCAAACACTTTAACTACTCAGTCGGATTTAAACGAAACTTCATTAGAGCAAGCGTTAATTGATATCGCTGCGCTAACTGATGAAAGAGGTTTAAAAATTGCGGCAAAAGGTGTGAAGATGATTGTGCCATCTGCTGGTCAGTTCACTGCTGAGAGATTGATGAAATCTCAAGGTAGAGTTGGAACTGCTGACAATGATATCAATGCAGTCAAATCTATGGGAATGATTCCTCAAGGTTATAGAGTGAATAATTTCTTAACTGATTCTGATTCTTGGTACATTATCACAGATGTTCCTAATGGAATGAAGCACTTTGACAGAGCTCCTCTTACTACTAAGATGGAAGGGGACTTTGACACAGGCAACGTTAGATACAAAGCTAGAGCAAGATACGTCTTCGGATGTTCTGACCCTAGAGGTATTTACGGTGTTGAGGGTGCTTAATACCTAAGAAAATTAGAAATGAGGCGGCCTCAAAATCGCCTCATTTCGACTATAAAGAAGAAATACTATGAAAAACTTCCAAATACAGATTCGATATAATGGCTATTATGCTAACTTTTCAGTTATAGCTGAAGATAGTGTAGAAAGTATTGAACAATCTATCCTTGACAAGCTGGGAAAAAATGAGGTAAAGTTCGAATCTGATGGATTTACTAGTAAGACTGGTAAATGGATAACCTATGAGGAGGTTACAGATGACCGAAGACCTTTACAATACGAAACGGTCCTTGGAACTCGAGTGGCAAAAAGAGCACCTGAAATCAGGGAAGGTCAATCTTAAAATGATTGAAATTAACAGAGAGATTCAGGATGTTATTAAACAAATTATTGCTCGTGAATTTGAAGAAGACACTCGTCAAAATAAAATAGCGGTTTCAACGCCCGAAGTTTCGATAGCCACTTAAGCGCTATCAAAAATCAACTTTTCACTACAGGATACCTTGCGCTCTATTAAAAATTGAGCTATAAAATAATTAGTATACAATTATTTAATAGAATGCTAACGAGTATACTCGACGGCCTAGAGATAGCATTCACACAAACTAGGAGGATTATAATCATGGCAACAACATTGTTTAGAGGCCCTATTTTACAAGGGAAGAAAAACGAAGCAGGTTTAACTGGATATAATATCGAACAGAAGGATTCAAATTACACTGTCGTTATTACTACTGATTCAGGAAAAACTTTCTTATCAAATACTAAGGATGTAGTATTTACATTACCAGGAATTGTAGTTGGAAATGTATTTACATTTATTAATACAGGAGCAGATGGTCAAAACAATTTGACTATTAGTCCTAATGCATCGGACGGCATTACTTATGCTGGTTCATCTACAGATGACAAGGATCTTATTAATACTCAAGCTACATCAAAAGTAGGCGACTTTGTTACGCTTCAAGCTATGAATGGAGATGTTACTGCATGGCAAGTAACTGCTGTTCAAGGTACTTGGGCTAAAGAGTCTTAATAGATAATTTGTGAGCTCCTTCGGGAGCTCACGACTAAGGAGATAAAATTATGGGAAGTTATTCAACAGACGTAAAATCAACGCATTTGACAGCGTCAGGAGCAGTCTTCGCAGGTCCAAGTAGAATTCTTGGCATTTATTACTGTAGTGAAGGAGCACTTGGTACCATTGTAATTAAAGATGGTGGTTCAAGTGGAACTACTCTTGCAACATTTGATGTCCCAGTAGGTGGAACAAGTGCCGGAGAACCGGTGGTTTATGAAATAGATATTCCAGGTAATGGAATTTACTGTGCTACTAGTTCTTATGCTACTCTTACGGGCGGTGTGGATAAAGTTACAGTCTTCTACGGTTAGGAGGACTTGTGGCTAACACTACGTCTCAAACATATACTTTTGGAAAAACTCTTCCGATTGATGAAATTGTAGAGGAGTCTTACGAACGTATTGGAATTCAAAACGTTTCTGGTTATCAATTAAAGACTGCAAAAAGATCTTTAAATATTCTATTTTCTGAATGGGGTAATAGAGGACTTCATTATTGGGAAGTAGCTAATCAAGGATTTACTTTAGTTGAAAACCAGAATGTTTATACAACTTATAGATCTCCTCAAGATGGAGCATCTAACGGTTTAACTACTACTTTATCATCTGGCATTAATGCATCCGTTACCGATATTCCTTTAACTAGTGTTACCGATATGCCGGGCGCTAGCGAAGGGGGAGGAACTATTACAATAGGTTCTGAAACAATTAGATATACCGGAAAATCTGCAGCTACGGGAGCAGCAAATCTTACAGGAGCGATCCGTGGTTCCAGCAGTACGACAGCTGCAACTCATTCCAGTGGAGACACAGTAACTCAACATGGTACAGGAATGGATAATATACTAGAAGTAAATTATAGAATTACTTCTACAAGTGTTGATTCTCCAATGACAGAAGTAAGCAGATCTCAATATCAAGGATATTCTAATAAAACTGCAACAGGAACTCCTACTTCTTTTTTTATTCAGAGATTTATTGATAGAACAACATTAACCATTTATTTAACTCCCGGTGCAGCGCAAGATGGAAATAAATTAAATCTTTACTATGCAAGAAGAATTCAAGATGCAGGCGCATATGGAAATGCAAGTAATGTTCCTTATAGATTTGTTCCTTGTATGACAGCCGGTCTCGCATTTTATTTAGCACAAAAAAACGCTCCACAACGGGCACAAGAATTAAAATTATTTTATGAGGATGAGTTAGCTAGAGCAGTTAAAGAAGATGCTGATATTACTAGCACATATATTGCTCCTAAGGTTTACTATCCAGATACGGCAACTTAATTATGACTACATTCTCTTCTGGAAAATATGCATTGGCGATTTCAGATCGTTCTGGAATGGCTTTTCCTTACTCAGAAATGGTAAGAGAATGGAATGGTGCATGGGTTCATTTTTCAGAATACGAACCTAAGTCTCCTCAACTACAACCTAAACCAACAAGTGCTGATCCCCAGGCTTTACAAAGAGCACGACCAGCAAGAACAGAATTTTCTACACAAGATTTTTTACCTTTGAACCCTTTTACAACAGCATCCAATACAACTCTGACTGTAGCCTTTTTAAGAAGTCAATTAGAAGTTAATGATGTTGTAAGATTTGCTACTGTTAAAGAAGCTGTAGGTGGAGTATCAATTGATGCATTACAAATGCAAACTACTTTAAATGGAAATATTACAGATAGCGCCACTACTATTACTTTAACGGATGGCTCTATTTTTCCAACTAGTGGTTATATAATGATTGAAAAGGTTTTAACTTCTAGTGACACCAGTGATCCCTTACAAGTGGGAAAATATCAAAACGAAGTTATTAAATATACAGGAAGATCTAGTAATAATTTAACAGGATGTACTCGAGGAACGTCTTCCCCTTATCGGGGTTATACACCTCCAGCTAGTACAGCGGATTCTCATAATTCCGGAGCCAAGGTCTATGGAGCTTTTACAGTTGCTTCTTTGATTGAGACGAGTTATGTTGATGATGCTGGCACCACTGTAAAAGAATACAATAGTTTTACGGTGACATTACCAAGTGCTGCGAGCGGCACGGCAACAGGAGGAGGATTTAATTGTGTCATCAGTCCTCTTAATATTGAGAGTTTATAATTATGGCAGCATATACTTACGATAATTTAGTAACTGATATTAGAAACTATACAGAAGTAGATTCTAATGTATTAACTGCAGCTATTTGTAATAGATTTATAGCAAATGTTGAGCAGAGAATTTTATTAGATGTTCCTATGGATTCTGATCGTAAAATGGCCACAGGAAATTTTGCAACGGATGACAATACCATCAATGTTCCAGCAGGATGTCTTTTTGTTAGGGCGGTTGAAGTTTTTGATTCAACTTCCTCTACGGATGGGAATTCTGTTTTTTTACAGAAAAAAGATGTAAGTTATTTAAGGGAGTATGTGGCGAAATTAACAGGTCCTTCGGGAGGACAGACAGCTCAAGATGTAACGGGCCAACCTAAATATTATGCTATGTTTGGAGGAGCTACGGGTTTAACTGACTCTACATCAGGAGGACTTTTATTAGCCCCTACACCTGACACGACTTACGCTTTTAGAATTTATTATAATGCAAATCCAACAGGATTAGAAACTAATACTTCTGGGACTTACATCAGCCGTTATTTTCCTCAGGGCTTGCTTTATGGATGTCTAGTAGAAGCTTATGGCTTTTTAAAAGGTCCTATGGACATGTTGACACTTTATGAAAACAAGTATAAACAAGAGGTACAGAAGTTTGCGGGAACGCAGCTTGGTAGACGAAGAAGAGATGATTATACGGATGGAACAGTTCGTATACCTATCAAATCTCCGTCTCCATAATAGGAGAAAATATGGCAATAACATCAGCAGTATGTACATCATTTAAAGTAGAATTACTTCAAGGAAGTCACAATTTTTCTACTTCTGGTGGAGATACGTTTAAAATTGCATTGTTTACAAGTTCTGCATCATTAGGTGCAGCGACAACTGATTACTCCACAAGTAATGAAATCACTAATACTTCAGGATCAGCTTATTCAGCTGGTGGGGCTGCATTAACTATTGCAAGTTCAAGTCCAACTTCATCTGGAACTACAGCATGGGTAGACTTTGATAACGTGTCATGGAGCTCAGCTTCATTCACGGCTAATGGTTGTATGATTTATAATACAACAACTGGAAGTGGTTCAGGCACAACTGATTCTGTTATCATTGTAGCTTTCGGTGGAGATAAAACAGTTTCTAGCGGAACGTTTACAATTCAATTTCCAACACCTGACGCATCTGACGCTATCCTGAGAATAGCGTAAGGAGGAACTCCTTATGTCTACAGGATGGGGACGATTAACCTGGGGTCAAGCCGACTGGGGAGATTCTAATACAGTTCAACAAGGATGGGGACGTCTTAGTTGGGGCGATCAAGCTTGGGGTGATTCTCCGACTGTTACTCTTACAGGTCTTTCAGCTACTACTAGTTTAGGAACCATAGAAGTAGAATACTATCCAGGTTGGGGCACTTTAGCATGGGGTGAAAATGGTTGGGGCAGTGTTGATGAAGCCGCGGAAACTTTAACAGGACAATCGATTACATCTTCTCTTGGTTCTTTAACCTTAGAGACTTCATATACTCTTACAGGTCTTTCAACTACTGCCTCGGTAGGAAGCGTTACTGAAACCAGATCAAGTACACAAATTCCAACAGGCGTGTCCGCCACAGCTACGGTAGGAAATCCTTCCATTAATAATGGAGCAGATCATACTCAGGGACTAGGAACTTTAGTTGCTACAACTTCTTTAGGAACCGCAACTGCTTTACCAGAAACAATGGCTGCGATAAGCGGCCTAAGCACGACAGCGTCAGTTGGAGAGATTACAATCACTGAACATGAATTCGTTTCTATTAGTGGTGTTGCTGCAACAGCAGGTGTAGGAGCAATTAGTCCTACCGAAATGTCTATAGGTTTAACGGGAGTTTCTGCGACAGGATCTGTGGGAAGTATTAGTCCAACAGCTATGACTGTAGGCTTGACAGGAGTTTATGCTACAGCTATTGTAGGAAATGTTTATCCGCTACATTATAAAACGGATACGATAACAGGGTCGACGTCTTATACGAGTGTTGACATAACGGGTTCAACATCGTATACAGAAGATACGCACGCGGCTTAATAGGAGAAAATATGGCTTCGAATTATACTAATTTAGGAATTCAACTCATGACCACTGGTGAGAAAGCCGGTACATGGGGAACTTTAACTAATACAAACTGGAATATCATTGAACAAATATCAGGTGGTTGGAAAGATCAATCTATTGCTGGTGGTTCTCAGACTACAACTTTAGTTAAATCAGATGGCTCTACAGGAGCTACACTTGCTACAAGAATTTGGAAACTAAGTGGAACAATAACAGGAAACCAAATTGTAACTGTTCCAGATAGTATAGAAAACTGGTGGCTGATTAATAATGCAACATCAGGTGGATACACGGTCCAAGTTAAAACTGTTTCAGGTACAGGAGTCACGTTTGCGACTACAGACAAAGGAACAAAATTACTTTACACAGATGGAACGAATGTAGTTGATTCTACATTAGGAGTTTCAACAGATCCAGGTGGATCAGATACACAAATTCAATATAATAATTCCGGTGCTTTCGGTGGAGATGCAGATTTAATCTGGACCGCTGGAACTGGAATGACAATTAATTCTCAGAAAGAACTACGTTTAGCTGATACGGATGATTCCGCTTATGTGGGTCAAAAGTCTCATGCTACAGTCACAGGAAGTTATACAGTCGTTTGGCCAGCAGCCGTCGCTACTACAACAGGCGATGCGCTTACATCAGATACTTCAGGAAATTTATCCTGGACTACTATTGCAGGAGGATTCACATGGGTCGTTAAAACTACTACTTATACAGGAGTAGCTAATGATGGTATCTTTGCAGATACATCAGGCGGTGCATGGACACTATCTTTACCTGCAGGAACTCTTGGAGATGAAATAGGTATTGTAGATTACGCTGGAACTTTTGACACTAACAATTTAACTGTAGCACCTAACGGATCAGAAAAAATTCAAGGCACAGCAGCTAGCTTAACATGTTCAGTTGAACGTGCCGGTTTCACTTTAGTTTATTCAGGATCTTCTCAAGGATGGCTACTGAAGGATAAATAATCCTCATGTCAACTTACAAAGGTATCCAAGGTATAGCTGTTGAAAGTTTAGAAACAGATCCTACTCCTGCAGATAACTATGCAGGAAAACTTTGGTACAATTCTACAACTGGAGCATTTAAAATAGCTGTCGCTGGATCTGGCGCATGGTCTTCAGGTGGAAATTTAAATACAGCTCGTTATGGAAATGGTGGTGCAGGAAGTCAAACCGCAAACCTTACTTTTGGTGGTCAAGCTCCAGGAGGTAAAACTGGTGACACTGAAACTTATAACGGAACGGCATGGACCGAAGTTTCAAATTTAAATACAGCTCGTAGAGATATAGGGGGAACAGGTACAACTACCGCTGGACTCGCAGCAGGAGGGGTAGGTCCGGGATCTGAATTAGGTGTTACCGAAATTTATAATGGAAGCGCTTGGACAGAAACTGGAGATTTAAATACCGCACGAACTTACGGAGGAGCGGCAGGAACAACGACTGCAGGTCTTTTAGCCGGAGGAGATACTAATAATCCTGGTACAGGAGGCGCTACGGCAGATGTTGAAACGTTTAATGGTTCTAGTTGGACGGAAGTAAGTAATCTTAATACGGCTCGACAAAATTTACCAGGACAAGGAACTCAAACTACAGCTATAGTTTATGCTGGAGCAGCTCCAGCCTATCAAGCCGTAACAGAAGAATATGATGGTTCAAGTTGGACAGAAGTGGGTGACTTAAATACCGCACGTTATGGGCCGGGAGGTTCTGGTGGACCGGCTGCTCAAACAGAGGCACTATGTTTTGGGGGTCTTGGTCCTGATGGTGGGTATGATGCTCTAACAGAATCTTGGAATGGAAGTGCTTGGACTGAAATAGCTGATATGTCTACAGCACGTTATTATTTGGCTGGGTCTCCAACAGGAACTTCGAATAGCGCTTTGGCCGTAGCTGGAGAAAAAGGATCTAATAGTAATGAAAGTGAAGAGTGGAACGATCCCGTTTATGCAATCAAGACCGTGACAGTAAGTTAATAATGAGATATAAGGAATTTTTAAAATAAGGAGGAAACTATGGCAAATACATATTGTACAGCGACTAACACAGGGAAAGGATTCTTTACGCATCAAGATCGTAATGATTTCCATTTGTCTGGACATCTTGGTGATGTTTGGGTTGTAGGTAATAATGCTGCAGGTATATCCTGGATCAATAGAGTAAGTGGGGAAGCTAAGACAAAAGCAGAAGCACAAGCGATTGTTGATGCCAAGATTGAAGAAGCACAAGCTGCTTGGGATGCATTGTCGGCTGAAGAGCAAGTGAACAATCCAAGACCTATAAAATATACATTAGCGTAGGAGATAACTATGGCAAGATATTTATATTGTACGGCTATTGATACCGGCAAAGGATTTATTACTCAACAAGATCGTAATGATTTTTTTATAGCTGGCCATGAGGGTCAGTTAGCCAGTGGGGGAATTTGGGCTGTTGGTAATAATAAAAAAGGCGAAGCGTGGATTAAACGCGTAAACGGAATTGAAAAAACAAAAGAAGAAGCACAAGTAATTGTGGATGCTGCAATGGAAGAATCTCAAACAAGATGGGATGCAATTCCATTAGTGCAAAAAACAAGAGGCGATGGATCAATGTTGCATCCGCGACCTTCTAAATATGAGTTACCCTAGGGGAAATATATGGCTGAATACAAAGGTATAAAAGGTTTTAAAGTTCAAAGTGTAGCGTCCGATCCGACGCCTGCTATTATGGGACGTATTTGGTATAACACTACTTCAGGTGCATTAAAGTTTGATGGTGTGGGAACAGGAGCTTGGGCTTCAAGCGATAATGTTCCTACAGGAAGACAGAGATCTATGGGTTTTGGAAGTACCACAGCAGCTTTATTTATTACTGGACAAGAACAACCAGGAATTCCTGATGGTAGTATGGTGGCTTCTACTCTTTCTTATAATGGATCAGCATGGACCGATACCAGTAATGATGTTAACACAGTACGAAGAGGTGGAGCAGGATTTGGAGCTAGCTCAACTTCTGGATTAATTGCCGGTGGAGTTGGACCTCCTCCAGCAACAGCTTTTACAGAAGTTTATAATGGTTCAGCATGGACAGAAGTAAATAACTTAGATGAAGGTGTTAGTGGATGTGCCAGTGGTGGAACAGCCACAGCCGGTCTATGTGTATCCGGCGAAGGAAATCCTGGAGGAAATCAAGATTGGGATGGAACCAATTGGACAGAAGCAGCAGATATGAATAGTGGTAGAACTGAATTATTTGGTTCCAGCCACGGAACTCCATCAGCATTTTTAGTGTCAAGTGGTGGTCCTGCAAGTAGTGAGTCAATATTATGCGAAAGTTGGAATGGAAGCGCTTGGACAGAAGTTGGCGATGTTAATTTTGGATCCAGCCTTGGTGGAGGGGCAGGAACTTCTACAGCTTGTCTTAAATATGGTGGGGTATACTCTAGTCCACCAGTTACATATAAAGTAACTAATAATAGTGAAACATGGGATGGTACATCTTGGACAACGGCTGGAACATTAGGGACAGCAAGACAAATGCAAGCAACGCAAGGAGCGGGCACTTCCACAGCGGCCCTTTCTATGTCAGGTTCAAACAAACCGGCTAATCACTCAGTATTAGCAAATGTAGAAGAATGGGATGGAGCACCGGCAGCAGTTAAAACGGTGACAGTAACATAATGGCAAATTATTCAACAATAAAAGGTTCAACAGTACAAGTATTATCCAGTGATCCTTACATAACCGCTGCAGCCTCAGGAACATGGGCGAGTGGCGGAAATTTAAACACTGGTAGAGATGGGCTGGCTTCTTTTGGAATACAAACTGCAGCTATTGCAGCGGCGGGTTATCAAACACCCACTGTTAAAAATGAAACAGAAGAATATAATGGGACAGCATGGACCGAAAAAAACAACGTCAATACAGCTAGAAGACTTCCAAGCGGAGCAGGAACAACAACAGCGGGTATAATATTTGGTGGTATCACAGGCTCTCCTGCGCCTGTTGCTTCTTCGGGAGCTACTGAAACTTGGGATGGAACTAATTGGACAACTTCACCTGCTTCTTTAAATACGGCACGTAGAAATGCAGGTTCAGCACAACAAGGAACTACTACAGCTTCTTTATATTTTGCAGGGGATACTCCTCCTGGGGGACTACAAGATCTCACTGAATCATGGAATGGATCGGCTTGGACTGAAGTAGCAGATGTAAATACCGCGAGAGAATATCCAGGAGGTGCTGGAACTCAAACTGCAGCTTTATGTTTCGGTGGAGCCGACCCGAGTGCAACTGGCGCAACTGAATCTTGGAATGGATCAGCATGGACAGAAGTAAATAATTTAAATACAGCGCGATCTCTGTTGGCAGGATCTGGCAGTAGTACTTCTACGTTAGCTTTTGGAGGATCGCCTAGTAGTGCACTTACAGAATCATGGAATGGAACATCTTGGACTGAGGTTGCTGATCTGGCAACTGGAAGAGAGAATTTAGGAGGTGCAGGAACGAGTACGCTTGGCCTAGCGTATGGTGGTTCAGCCACTTTAACTGCAACAGAAGAATGGTCAACAGCTTCTCCATTGAGCCTCGCTGTAGAAGGACAAGTTTGGTATAATACTACAAGTAATACGATGAAAGCCTATGGTTATACATTAGGCACAGGAGCGTGGGCTTCAGGTGGAACTTTACCCTCTAAGCGTGGAAATTATGGCGCCTGCGGAACTCAAAGTGCAACGGTGTCTGGAGGAGGTTATGATGGAGGACCCCCTGAACAAATTCTTAATAATACAATTTTATATGATGGTACAAGTTGGTCATCAGGCAATAATATGAATATGGTAAAAGATCACAATTTCATGTTTGGAATTCAAACTGCTGCTGTAAGCGTAGGTGGAATTCTTAGTCCGGGAGGAGCTCATCAATCTGTTGTTGAAGAATATGATGGAACAAATTGGACTGAAGTAACTAATGTACCTACTACAATGGTAGGAGGAGGAACAGCAGGATCACTAACAGCAGGTTTAATTATGGGTGGTTCAACTGGGACGACTCCTGCGGGAGCTAATACAAGTTTTGAATACGATGGAACCAATTGGACTTCCGGAGGTACTTTAAACACCGGAAGATATAGAGCTATGGGTCAATGCATTGGACTGCAAACAGCTGCATTATATGCAGGAGGTTTTGAAGGTCCAGCACCAGGATCACAAGTTGAAGAATATGATGGATCTTCATGGACAATAGTAGGAGCATTTAATACTGCTGCTGATTTAGGCGGCGGAGCCGGTATTACGACGTCAGCAATAAAAATATCTGGTCGAAATGGACCTCCAAGTTATACAACAATTGGCAATGTTGAAACCTATAATGGAACTGCATGGACCGAGGTGGCTGATGTATCATCAGCGCGATCTTATTGTTCTGCGACAGGATCTGGGGCTGGAACCGTAGGTAATACTTCTGCTTTATTTTTTGGAGGAGCCACTACCAGTTCTACACCAAATACTACGGCAACCGAAGAATGGAATATTCCTTCGAGTTATACTATTAAAACATTTACCACTTAATAATTTTTTTTATTAAAACTTTAATACTCTCCTATATTTTATAGGAGAAATAGTACTTGTATTGAATCTAAAAAGACGTATATTACAACAAAAGAATAAAGGAGAAAAAAATGAAAAAAACAAAACGTAATATTCAGCAACATGCTGACAAAGAAGTTAAACACTTAATGACTTTATTAGATAAGTCTCAGGTTTCGGAATTTAAAAAGATGGTGCCCGAGCTGCAAGATACTTGGGCTAAGAAACAAATGTTTAGAACTGAAACAGAAATGCGTTTTTCAGTTTTATCGGATAATAAATATGGAACGAACGCTGCAAAGTACTGGCAATCGGTTCGAGAACAAAATACTCACTTTGAAAACTTAATGCATCTTTCTTTTGAGTATCGTCTTAATGATATAGAAATTAAGAAAAAAGAAAGAGAGATTAAGAAAGAAAAAGATCCTTTAGAAAAGGAAATGAAACAAATAGAATTAGAACAAAAGCTTTATAGTCGAGCGACTATGGAACTTGTGGCTAAAGCAAGGATGAGAGAAATTTCAACCTGGTCTAAACTTAAGAAAGAATTTCATGATGGTAAATTTGATGATCAGGATGTTAATACCCATCAAGCAGAATCTTATATGCATCAACTCGAGCAGAAGAAACTTACTTTAACTCCAGGATCTTCTCAGCCTGAAGTCTTTAATGTATTGGGTCAACTTGAAACTTTAAAACGGGTAAAGAAATCAGGAGAACTTCTCCCTTCTTATAAGAAGAAACAACTAGGAAAGTAAAATGCAGTTTGACTATGTATTTCTAGGTCAATCCATTTTAAACTACAAGGTCCCTCTCGAGATTTTTGTGGGATTGAATGAACTTTACGAGACCCAAAAGAAACATCTTCCCAATGCCAATAAACAATTAGCAGGCAAAATTCCTGATGAAGTTTCTTTATTCTATGCAGGTCCTGATAATGACAAAATGCATACTCATAATTACATGCCCGCAGATATGATGAACTGGTTCAAGGGTATTTTTTCTCATTATTTAAAATGGAATATGGTTCATACATTTAATATGAAGATTAATTCTATATGGGTTAATGAGATGAAAGCAGGGGATTATAACCCTGTGCATATCCATCAAGGAAATCTTTATACAGGACTCTCTTCTGTTATGATTCTTAAACTCCCTAAGGATATGGGTCCCGAATTAACAAGACCGGATCAACCGATGAATGGACGACTGCAAATTTTAGGAAATTCCTCAGGTCAATTTGCAAAATCTGATTGTTCTCCCCGAATGAATATTGGAGACTTTTATGTTTTCCCCTATGACATGAGACATTGTGTTTACCCATTCTCAAACAAAAAAGAAAAAAGAAGAACTTTAGTATGTAATGTAGACGTAGATTATGATCCAGTTAGAACAAGGACTGCGTAATGATTTTAGAACCTAAATGGAAATCTTTGATTGCAACCACTCTGGGTCCTTTATTTAATCCCTCAGAGTGCCAGGAAATTATTAGATTAGGACACAGGCAAAAAGAAGAGGAGGCTAAAGTAGGACATAAAGATGGAAGAGCAGGGAGGCATGATACTAAGAAAAGAATCACTACTATCAGTTGGATCCCTTTTAGTGCGATGCCTAATTTTTATAAAAGGATTGAAAGCACCATGCTTCGAAGTAATGGAAACCATTTTGGTTACGAGGGCATGCAAATAACAGAGCCAGCCCAATTTACAAAGTACCCTAAAGGTGGATTTTATGATTGGCATATGGATGCAGAAACTCATTGTCAGTATGAACCTCCCGTTAGAAAAATATCTATGACTATTTTACTTTCGGATCCTACAGAGTTTAGTGGAGGAGAATTAGAATTTATGACCACAGGTAATAAACCAGAGAATTTAAAACAAGGTCAAGCTATTTTCTTTTGTAGTATGCTTCGACATCGAGTAGCAAAGGTTAAAAAAGGAATAAGACAATCATTGGTGATGTGGTTTGGAGGACCCCCATTTAAATGAACCGAGAACTTCTATTTCCAACTCCTGTTTATATAAAGGAGTTTCCTAATTCTAAAAATCTTAATAAACATTTATTTAAACATATTAAAGCCTGGAGTAAAAAAGATAACACCCTTGCTAAAACAAACGCTGGGGGAGGATGGCATGGCCCTACAAACATGGGAGATAAACCAGAATATGAACCTTTACTCAAAGAATTATTTATTATGGCTCAAGAACTTTTTAAAGATTATGGACTCCAACCTGAATGTGCTTTAGGAAATATGTGGGCTAATATTAATTATCCTGGCTCTTATAACAAGACCCACGTTCATCCAAACTCAACATGGTCTGGAGCTTACTACGTTAAAGTTCCTAAAGATGCAGGTTGTATCTGGGTGGAAGATCCAAGACCGGGACCTAATCTTTTAATGCCAAGACGTGTAGAGGGTTTACCAAGACAATTATGGAGAGTGATTAAGTATCCTCCTAGAGAAGGAGAATGTATTATGTTTCCTGCATGGGTACCTCATGGTGTAGAGTCTAATCAAACAAAAGAAAAAGGAGAAAAAGGATGGAGAGTTTCTGTTTCTTTTAATTTTATTCAACGATGAGTTTTAAAACTAAAAAATATCAAGTGATCCGAGAAGCGGTGCCTAAATCGCTAGCTAACTTTATTTTTAACTATATGTTATTGCAACGGGACGCTGTGGATTATATGCTTAAAAATAATATAGTAAGTCCTTATAATCCGTTCATAGGAAATCGAGTTGATAAACAAGTTCCCGGCGCCTATTCTAAATATTCAGATTGGGTGATGGAGACGTTATTGATGTACGTGATTCCTATTATGAAAGCTAAAACAGGGTTAGAACTTATTCCCACGTATTCATATACCCGAGTCTATGAAAAAGGAAATATTTTAAGGCGTCATAAAGATCGACCGAGCTGTGAGATATCTACCACTCTCCATTTAGGCGGAGATCCCTGGCCCATCTTTATTGATCCAACAGGTCAGGATAATGTCATTGATGAATATAAAGGTATTCACAAACCAGGAGCTCCCAAAGGAGTTCCCGTTAATTTAAAAGAAGGAGATATGCTCATTTATTCTGGTTGTGAACTTGAACACTGGCGTGAACCTTTCCAAGGTAATCTCTGCGGACAAGTCTTTCTACATTATAATCATGCGAATGGTCCTTTTGCGAAGACAAATCTCTTTGATAAGCGAGCGATGTTAGGGATCCCTAAATAGTATAGTTGATCTCCCCAAAAATATAGTATAATTGTATCCTAAACGGAATTTTCTATGTTACAAAAAGTAGGATTTTTACCAGGATTCAATAAACAAGTTACCTCTACGGGTGCTGAAGCCCAATGGACAGGAGGGGACTATGTACGTTTTCGGTATGGAACTCCTGAAAAGATAGGCGGCTGGCAACAACTCGGTGAGGATAAACTCACAGGAGCAGGCCGAGCTCTTCACCATTTTGATGATAATGCTGGTATTAAATACGCAGCCATAGGAACTAATAGAATGTTATATGTCTATTCAGGGGGTCAGTTCTATGACATTACCCCGATTAAAAATACAATTACCAGCTGTACTTTTTCAACCACGAGCGGTGACTCTGCGGTGACTATTAACTTTCCAAGTCCCCATGGAATGAACGAAGACGATATTGTTCTTTTAGATACGGTGACTGCACCTCCGGGTTCAGGTTATAGTGATTCAGATTTTGAAGATAAAAAATTTATGGCAACTTCGGTTCCTACAGCTACTACCATTACTATTACGCTGGGCAGTAACGCCTCAGGAACGACGAGCGCAGTAGGAAGTTGTAGAGCTCAAACGTATTATAGTGTGGGACCTGCTCAAGAACTGGGAGGCTTTGGCTGGGGAACCGGTCAATGGTCAGGGACCGCATCAGGTCCAGCAACCACAACTTTAGCAACCGCTTTAACGGATACGACAACAACGGATATTGTTCTGGCTAACACGGCAGCCTTTCCTACTTCTGGAGAAATTAGAATAGGAACAGAGGACATTAGTTTTACCGCCAATAATACTTCAACGAATACCTTAAGTGGAGGAGCTAGAGGAGTAAACGGAACTACGAAAGCGCATCACTCGGCAGGCGTAACGGTGACTAATATTTCAGACTACGTTGCCTGGGGGGAAGCGTCTTCAGCTGACTTTACCATTGAACCAGGAATGTGGATCTTAGATAACTATGGAACTAAACTTATTGCTTTAATATATAATGGTGAATGTTTTGAATGGGATTCGGCTGCAACCAATCCTACGGGAACACGAGCGACGATTATCAGTGGAGCTCCTACAGCTTCCAGACACATGTTGGTATCACCAACAGATCGTCACTTAATTTTCTTTGGAACGGAGACAACGATAGGAACAACAACTTCTCAAGATGCGATGTTTATAAGATTCTCGGATCAGGAATCCTTAACCGATTACACACCAACCTCAACGAATACGGCAGGTACACAAAGACTTGCCCAAGGTTCTAAAATTATGGGAGCGATTCGAGGTCGTGATGCGATTTATATCTGGACGGATTCTGCTTTATTCTTAATGCGTTTTGTAGGTCAACCGTTTACCTTTTCTTTTGAACACGTGGGAACGAACTGCGGACTCATTGGAAAAAATGCTTGTATGGAAGTGGATGGTACTGCTTTTTGGATGTCAGAAAATGGTTTCTTCCAATACTCTGGTCAACTTCAATCGATGCCATGCTTAGTGGAAGATTATGTCTTTGAAGGATTGAACTCTACACCAAGAAATTTAATTAATGCTGGACTGAATAACCTCTTTGGAGAAGTGAGTTGGTATTATTGTAGTTCCGGTTCGGATGTGGTGGATCGGGTAGTGACTTATAACTATCTAGACTCTACTACTAAACGACCTATTTGGACTACTGGTTCCTTACCTCGTACAGCCTGGGCCGATTCTTCCGTATTTGATAAACCTCATGCCTGTTATTATGACAACACGGATGATGACTCGTATGATGTGGTAGGCAATACCGATGGGATTACTATTTATTATGAACACGAAACAGGGACCGATCAAATTAATGCTGGGGGAGCCGTGACAGCCGTCACTGCTAATGTTCTTTCAGGAGATTTTGATATTACTCAAAAACGAGCGGCTCAAGGACAACTATTAGGAGCTCCAGACATCAGAGGAGACGGGGAATACATCATGAAGATAAGAAGATTTATTCCAGATTTTATTAGTCAAACCGGAAACACTCAAGTGACTTTATTATTAAGAGATTATCCTAATGATTCGTCAGCGAGTTCTTCATTAGGTCCCTTTACAATCACCAATACCACTGATAAAGTGGACACACGCGCACGAGGAAGAGCTATTGCGCTTAAAATAGCAAACACATCAACTTCCGAAAACTGGAAGTTGGGCACATTTAGACTGGACATACAACCAGACGGGAGAAGATAATGGCTACAAAGAAACCTGTAATGCAGGGAGGAGGACCTAATTATTTAGGCAAACAAAAAATGGTTACGGCTCCTAAGAAATGGAAGTCTTCCCCAACTCACCCAGAAGCTCATTTAGCTTACATCACAGACGCAGAACAAGATTTATTAATTAAGAAAGATTTATACGGCTCCTTAAAAGGAAAACCTAATAGAGGACCCTCAGGTATTGTCTCCTTACAAGGAGATCTTGGAGGATATTCAGGTGGACAAGGGGGCGGAAAATCTGGTGGGGGAGAAGGAAAAGGCGGAGGAGATAGCCGATCTACTCCATGGAGAGACACCCAACAATATAAAGTTTTAACTAGAGGACAATACAATCCTGACACTCAAAGTTTTAAAGATGATCGAATCGCAAGAGGAGCAAGGGGAGCTTGGAGTTCTCCTCATTTAAATCCTGATGCACAACAATTTGGTTTTGATGCTAAGCAGATTAATAAAAGAAGAGGAATCGGTGGATTACTAGGAGCTCTGGGTAGAGGTGCACTTAGTATCTTTGGAGGAATCCCAGGAAAAATTATGAGTGGAATTATGACTGCTAAAAATTGGGCCGGGGATCAAGGAAGTAATTTATGGAGTGGAGTTAAAGATTTTGGGGCAGGAGTTCGAGAATTTGGTG
>Ga0114933_10001885_pt1 | contig 22689 bp, 8 predicted proteins | sample 4SBtaG_FD_89691 | JGI IMG/M metagenome (GOLD analysis project Ga0114933, IMG submission 89691) | Deep subsurface microbial communities from Kolumbo volcano to uncover new lineages of life (NeLLi) - 4SBTROV12_W25 metaG | ecosystem: Environmental > Aquatic > Marine > Volcanic | place: Kolumbo... | reverse complement strand
TTAGCCCATGTATGCGGGTGAACTTGCTTGTAAACGACTTTGTTTATCAAGCTATGACAAACAATATATTAACTATTTTCCAAGCAGACTTTCGTAGAACCTTTATCCATGTAAGAGACATGGCAAAAGCTTTTACTATGGGTGTTGAACATATGGGTAATTGGAAACATAAAGTGTACAACTGTGGTGCTAATCATCTTAATTGGACTAAAAGAGAGTTAGCAGAGTATGTAAAAGAAAAAACTGGTTGTTTTGTCCATTATGAAGAAATTGGAAAAGATGCTGACCAAAGAGACTATGAAGTCAGTTATAATAAACTAGAAGCCGAAGGGTTTAAGTGCGACGTTGATATGAAGACGGGAATAGATGAGCTAATCAAAGTCTCTCCTATATTACAAATAAGACATCAATACTCATGATAAATATAAAAAACAAAAAGATTCTTGTAACTGGCGGAACTGGATTTTTAGGTTCTGCTATTTGCAAAAATATAGAAGATAAGGGTGGAATAGCAATACCCCTAAAAAGTGAAGAAGTCAATCTACTGAACTTAGAATCAATCATACAATTTATGGCTGCTTCTAAACCTGATTACTGCATACATGCAGCAGGATACAATGGAGGGATTGAATTCAATAGAATGTATCCAGCCGATATATTGCACTCAAACACAATCATGGGGTTAAACCTGCACTATGCTTGTCAGTACATGAATGTAAAAAAAGTATTGTCCATCATGACATCTTGTGCCTATCCAGACACAGGAATGGAATTTCTAAAGGAAGAAACATTTTGGGAAGGCTTGCCCAATAAAACCATCAGAGCGCACGGTATAGCAAAAAGGACATTACAAACAGCAGCCGAGTCATACAATGAACAATACGAACTAAATGCAGTAACTGTATGCGTAACAAATTTATATGGACCAAAAGATACTTTTAATTTAGTTAGAACAAAAGTTGTAGGTGCTTTAATAAGAAAGTTTGTAGAAGCTGTAAATGAAAACGGCTCTGTCGATTGCTGGGGAACAGGCGCTCCAATGAGAGAGTTTATGTATGTGGATGACGCAGCAGAAGCAATTGTCCAAGCTTTGCAAAAATACGAAGACCCATCACAACCGCTTAACATCGGAACGGGAAAAGACATCTCAATAAAACAATTAGTTGAATACATTGTAGAGGCTACAGGATTTAGCGGAGAAGTCAATTGGGACACAGATAAGCCTGATGGACAAATGAAAAAGCTTCTGGATAATACTAGGATGTCTAGCTACATTAAAATAAGTCCAATAGAAGTAAAAGAAGGAATAAAGAAAACTGTCAAATGGTATCGAGGCAACAAAGAATATGCCGACTCAAGAAAATAAACAGATTGGCTTCATTGTCAACAACCTAATGGCTAGTCATTTATCTTTTTCACTAATAAAAAATTTAAATGAATATGTAGACGAATCAAATTCTGAGGCGGTTGTGTTCTTTGAGAATTCTTCCTCCTCGATAATTCGGCCAAATTTTGCCACTATGTCTTTAAATGAAATATGGAATTTTAATGGAGTTTTAGTATCAACAAACATAAACACAACATTGGCATTAAAAAAATGTTTTGCACCTTCAAAAAAGATCTTCTATGTTTGGGATTTAGAATGGATGCGTCCTGCAATGGGGCAAAATATAGAATTTGAAAGAGTTGTTCAGGCTTTTTCTGATGAGTCAATAGATCTAGTAGCCAGAAGCAAAGATCATGCTAAAGCAATAGAAAATTATTCAAACAGAAAAGTTAAACATATAGTAGAGAATTTTAATATAGAAAAATTAATGAGGATAGCAAATGAGTAGCGCGTTTATAAATAAGTATAAAGAGTACATCATCGAACAGTATGTAAACGAGAAAAAAAGCACATATGAAATTGCTCAAGATCTCAAAACATACCCTAACAAAATTCGTCGTGCATTAAATACTCTTGGTGTTGACCTGCGTGACAAAAGCTCTGCTCAAACAGTAGCTATTGAAAGCGGGAGGCATGAGCATCCAACAAGAGGAAAAAAACGAACAGAAGCGGAAAAAGTAGCTATCAGTAACGGAATGGCTACTTATTGGGAAAACATGGAAGAAGACGAAAGAAAGCGTCGTTCTGACCTCTCAAAGAAGCAATGGGCAGAAATGTCTGAAGAAGATAAAGCTAATTTAAGGAAGTTAGCTGCTGAAGCTGTCAGAAAAGCATCAAAAGAAGGGTCAAAAATTGAAAAATTCATATACGAAGGCTTGACCAAGACTGGATATGATGTTATCTTTCATAAGCGTGGGTTAGTAGCTAATGAGAACTTAGAAGTTGATTTGTTCATTCCGGCTATCAACACCGCAATTGAAATTGATGGCCCAGCTCACTTTCTTCCTATCTGGGGAGAACAAAGTCTAAATCGACATATCAGAGCAGACGCTCAAAAAGCTGGTTTATTAATGAATAGAGGCTTTGTAATTTTACGGGTCAAAAATATTATTCGGAATCTGTCTCAGAAAAACATGCGAGAAACTCTTGCTGCTATTCTTGTAGAATTGAAAAAAATAGAGAAGAAGTTTCCGCCTGCAACAAAACGTTTAATAGAAATTGAAACCTAAAATATGACTTACAACAAACTAAGCATAAAAGAGCTTAAAGCAATTTTGGAAGAATATAATTGCGCCATACCTTCTGGCGCAAAGAAAAAAGATTTAGTTGATTTAGTGGAGGCTGTCATGGCTAAAGATGAAGATTTTGTAACAATGCAGGTTACTAACGAAGAAGACATTTTTGATGCTCCTGAAGAGGAAACTCAGGAAGAAACAGCGACTATACAAGAAACCGTTGGGCAGTCAGAAAATAGACCATCAATGTTTAGTGATGAATGGAATGAGTTTGTAATGGCTCATTTTCACCAAAACGAATTGATTGACGGCAATCCTATTTGTGCAGGACTAAGAAGGGTTGCTGAATATCTACTAGGTGATATAATAGAATCTGGTCCAGAGCAAGTATTTCCTGCGACTGATGGATCAGGGCCTGATAGAGCGACCGTAGTATTCAAAGTTGTCTTTGATTGGATGAATAGTGGCCAACAAAGAGTCTTTAAAGAGGTAGCAGATGTATGGCATGGTAATACTGATGATTTGTTCTGCGCTCATCCTGTCGCTACTGCTAGCACGAGGGCTGAAGGGAGAGCTTTGAGAAAAGCTTTAAAGCTACGATGTCTTGCTGCTGAAGAATTAGCTAAAAAAGATATCGTCAGTATCGTTCAAGAGTCTGTGAAAAAGACTCCTACTTCAGGAGAGTATGAAGCTGATACAAGCATTAGTAGTCAACAGATACAGTTTATTGACAACAAGTGCAGCACGTTAGACATTGATGCTTTCGCTTTTATTAATATGGGAAACAGTAGTTTTTCCAGTGTTTCTGAAGTGACAAAAGACAGTGCAAAAAAGATGATAAAAGTGTTAAACAATTATCAAAACAATAGTGGGGATATCCCTAGTAGTATTAGAGGTTATAAGGTTAACTGGAGAGAATAATGAAAGTAACTTATACGAGCGGTAAGATTAGCGTCGAAATTGAAGCGGATACTCAGATTGAACTGTTTCAGTAGCTAGCTAATTTTCAAGAGATTTTTGCCGAGACTAAATGTGGCAAATGTGGTAGCGAAAACATCAGATTCCAAGTTAGGAATGTAGATGACAATCTTTATTATGAAGCCAGATGTGTAGACTGTGGAGCAAAGCTTGCGTTCGGCGTTATGAAGAAGGGTGGAAGACTCTTTCCCAAACGCAAAGACAAAGAAGGTAATTGGCTTCCTGATGGCGGCTGGGTTAAATGGAATCCAGACACTCAGAAAGAAGAGTAAAACAAAAAACCCCGCCAGCAATGACGGGGTTTTTTGGTGCTTACAAAAAGGTAGTCTTTAGAGATATTCTAACTCTACATACAAACCATATTGGGTTTTGCTACCTATACTATCAGGCGAGGCTGATATACCTACATACCAGTCATGCTGAGTATACTGACCCGTATTAGCAGAACCATCTCCAGCATAATAACCACTTGGCCCGGGAGATTGCGCTAAAGGAACATAAATACCACTGCCTCCAACCGTATTAGTTGCAGCTGGTAATCTAGTAGTAGGATTTGCTGCTCCTATAACGGTTCCTTGTGCATCTGTTCCGGGATGAGTTGCGCTTCCAAAGAAGTAAGAGTCTCCAGATCCTTCTACTGTATAAGAAGTAGATGGGTGAAGTAATTCAAATACTCTTGTAATCACGCCGCTAGCCGGGTGATCTTTGTTGGTTCTGTCAAAGATTCTCAACTTACAGTTTTGCGTTCTTACTGCTGTAGAGTTAATGAATCTTACGTTAAGAGTCGCTTTTTCATTTGGTATGTATTTTAAGCCTGTTGCAGGAACAACTCCAGCAGCAAAAGCTTTTGTGTCAGTAGAGTATTTTACGTTATTTACAGCGCCACCATTAGTAGTTCCATTACCATTAGTAATAAATGTGGTATCTTGGAAACTATTTAGTTGTACTGATTGGCCAAAAGAACCACCAAAAAAACCTAGTCCAGAACCAGACAGGTTATTAATAGCAGTTGTTCCGGCATAAAAACTTATTGATGCCATTATTAGATCTCCTTAGAGCTTATTTCTATGTTATTATACACCATTACTCAAAAAAGCCTTTTGTTTTCTTGATCTCTTGTTGACCCTTCTTGTATGGAAACAAACGATTCCACTTTGCTTGTCTTTCGGTACACCCACAGTCAGCATTGAACATATCAAACAATAATTTTGTAGCTTTTTTAAGACCTGTTGCTTTTGTAAATTTTGCGAACGTATCTCCAAACCCTCTCGATATTCTGGGTATTTCTGGATCACCCATAAAAAATTCAGAAAGGTCAACATCCTCTTGAGTGATTCCTTCTGGGATATTAGTCTTATTTATCTCTAAGTTTTGCATTGGTCCTTCGCCCATTTCCCATAAATCAAAGTATCTTTGATCAAAACTACACAGTTCTTGCATATTTTTAGTTTTCGCGCATTGATGTCTATTACAAAAAATAGAACCTCCCTTAGCGTCAATTTGGCACTGACATGGTGTAGTCTTAGGAGGGTAAGATACTTCCTCCTCAACCTTTTTTTTCTTTAATCCAAATACACCTGCTGGAGGTTTTCTTTTGTACCTCTCTTCTAGGTAATTTATGTCTTGCTCTTCTGCTTCAAAAAAACCTTTCATTTTATCCTCCTTTTGTTCCTCCACCTCCAAGTACATCAATTTTTTCTGTAATATTGACATGGATTAATGAAGATCCTTGTATTCCGTATTCTCTTTCTAGATGGTCTAATATGGGTCCATTAGTGCCTCCATGAGGGAAGCAATAAGGGTCGTCAGGACAACCCCAATAATTTTGCGGCCCTCGCATGTTGCAGCATATCTGAGGAAATTCTAACCAAAAATCCAAGTTAACTGGCTTGTTACTATTTGCGTGCCTTCCTCCATGTTCAGGAAGCTTTTGACTTATAGTAATGTCAAATGCCCCTCCATGTCTTGACCAATAAGCTGGCGCACCATTATAGAAATTGACATAAGTATTTTCTATAGTTGATGGAGTATCAGTACCAGCAGAGCCTGTAGTTCCTAAATCGGTTGGCACTACATATTTTGAATAATCTTCTTTATCTTTTTGACTCATATGGCTAGGAATATCGTATGCATATATTAACCCCTTCCATCTTCTTTTTGGAGGATGGATTGTTATACCATGTATTTCTTTTCCAACTTTATATGTATCTTTTCCAAATTCATTAGGGACTGACGAAACTTCTGATATGTCATGTGTTAGTAAATCTCTAGATTTAAATGTGTTTGCTGGTTCTGTAAAGTATTTCCAGTCTTTTTTAATTGTATAATTCGTTACTTCTCTGACATGTAGGTTGTTTGGCCTTGTTGATGGGTTATTAAATATTCCATCGTAGAATACTTCACCTCCAGCCGCTTCGCATTCTTGTGGGGTTAGTATTGTTTTTTTATCCCCTAAATTATTTTCTCCTGTTTCTAAAAACTCTCCAAAAGATTGCATATTTTCTGTTCTTGTTTGCCATGTTCCTCCTGCTTCTACACAATCTTCTTTAGATGTATGGTCTGGTAACAAATCGCCTTCTGCATTTACACATTCAAAACTGGTTATTTTTGAGTTTAACTTTTTCTCATCTAAATTGTAACACAAAAATGTTGGAATTACTTGATGTCCTTGTTCCAAGCATTCTTTTTCTTCTTTTCTATTTAGTTGACCATCATAGTAATATAGATAATCTAACGATTTTGGATATGTGAATGTTCCAGAACACTCTGATTCCTTTGTTTCTGTTACGGTTGGGAAAGTTGTGACAAAATCTTCGTCGCCTTTAAATGTCTTGCAAAGACCTACCGTCTCTGAGTCTCCACCTCTACATTCAAATGGGGTTCTAGAAAAATGACATACACTACTTAGTTCACAAGCCTCAATTAGCTGTTTATAGTTATAAACTCCGGCAGTCTTAGTCATAGTTTTAGAAGTATAAGTACCACTAAATCTATCTCCTAAGAAGTCGTAATATCCCTGTGTTGAAAACAGGCTGGTTCCTTCTGCCAGTGCTTGTAGTTGCAATTGGTTATTGTCATACTCAATAATATCAGTTCTATTGGGCATTAATATTCTCGAAGACACTCCTTCTGTCATCAAAAATCCATCAAACCTATTAAGATTTATGCACTGATCCACTCTTGCTTTGATCGTGTCATTAATATTTATTAAATTGTCTGAATTATAAATCATAAGATTCATATGGTAATGATCAGGACGGGCGTTACATTCATCTTTAGAAAGAACAAGCGAAGTGTTTTCCCCATCAAACTTATCTTTATCCAGACCTACTGAAGTTGGCGTTTTTGAACGGGATGGATCAAATTCAAACTCTGAGTTTACTTCTCTATAAGCAGCGTTATGTACGACAGTTTTTGGATATAATTTTGCTTCGTTATTTGTTGTTACATGGCTTTCATCAACAAGAATAAATGTTGATTTTCCAGAAGCGGTGCTTACCCCTTTTAGCATTCTTTCTCTATACGCATGAACACCTTCATCATCCAGATTTGTTGTTACATGGCTTTCATCAACTAAAAGAATAAATGTATCTAAGTAAGTTCCAATATCCACCTTAGAGATAATGTGATTTCCATCAATAGGAGTTAATGGACATTTTATCCATTGTGTACTTTCTCCGCCTTCTTGCGGAATATCTTCAACGATACATTCATAACATTCGCCTCTTTTTTCTCCGGGTTTGACTTCTTGTTGGAAAGCTGTACATGCTTTGTCTGTATAGAAACCTTTTATTGCACAGGCAGGAGGGCATCCATTTTCAAATTCTTTTTCTCTTTCCTGTAAGTCTAATGGTTCATCATTGTTTGGATCTGCATCAGTATCTGGGTTTCTTTTACCAATAACCCATTTTCCTTTAAATACTTCCTCGCATATGTGCATATCAGCTTCTTCGTCTGAGAATATTTCTACCCATTCTCCAGCTTCTTTGTCATTGAATTCATCTTTATCTGCACATTCTTTTATATTTTTCCCTTTTCCGCTTCCATTTGCTTTATGACAATAACCCATTCTTGAACCTTTACAGGTTGCTTTATAGGCTATTGTTCCACTAATCATAATTTTTTCATAGTAATTTTTAGGATTAATGTTTTTATCAGATAAAGAACTTGTTCCTGTAAGTTCAGGAGCTTGAATAAGGGTATTCAAAAATTGAGGAATCCATATATGCTCATTGTCTTCACATTCTTCTTTTGTTTTGTAGTTTTTGTTGTCAGTACATTCTCCAATTGTTGGATGATAAATGTTAGAAAAACTATCAATAGCAACGTCTTTTTTCTTTGCAAATTTGCTTGAATCAATAATCGAATGAATTGACTCAGGTAGACTTTGACCATCTCGCCAAAGCTGTCCTGTTCTTCCGGGTGCTTCAATATCGTTTGCATAATCAGAACTTGCTGACCTTAAGCTTTCCAAATTATCAGGACCCATATCTTTACCTTTTGGCCACATTTGTGACTTAGTAGTTCCTGAAATTGTTTGTGTAGCTACTGGGAATGGATTGTTTCCATATGGATATTTTAGTTCCTTGTTAACAATCATGTCAGACAGTGCAATGCCCTTAGTGAAGGAATTGGTATAGTCGTCTTGATGGTTTACAATTTCGTTCTTATTATCACCTTCAACTGGTTGTATATTTTTATCAACTGGGCCTGCAATTTCATTACCATACGCATTTAAAGGAGCATATCTGATGTCGTTGTAGCGAAGATGTCGATCTTTTCGACTGTTCTTGTTTATTAATGGAGTGATGTCATCTACTTTAATTAAAATAAACTTGTTCGCTCGATTAGTTCTCTTGTATCCTATAAACTTTCCGTCTTCGCCATACTCTTCTTCTTTCGGCGTGCGTATTGTCTCTGAAAGAACAGTCCCTCTTAGAAATGGATTGGCTGATTGTTTATTTCTTGTGTAGTCATCTTTAGAGCTTGATTCGGCTTCAGCTGGTCCGGCCATTCCTATACTGACTATTGTTCCTGCTGCATAAGAACATGTGCCTCCATGAGATTTAGCAACTAAAGTCCCTGCTCCAGTGATATGATTTACATCAATAATGTCATGTACTGTTAAGACTTCTTTTGCCTTATCTTTAGGACCCATTTCAAATCCTACAGTTCTACATATATGACTTATATTACCGCCTGTTGAACATGCAACAGCTCCATTCCAAATTGCGTTTTCTCCTTCGCCGTGATCTAACCCTTCATATTCACAACAGTCCGTGTTTACACATGGGCCTTTTGGTCCACATGTTTTTTTAGATACACATTTGCCTGCAAACATATACTTTCTGTCTGGATCGCCATATTCTAAAGGATGTTCATTGTCTGAGTTTGTACGATGTTGCTTCCATTCTTTGCAGTTTCCTCCTATATCTTCAAAACATGGTGGATCACCATCAACAGAATTGATCATTCGTCCATCTTTTAAACTTTCATGTGTGTCCATATCATGGAATGAGCAGTTTGTTATTTCCGCCCATAACTTTATGCTATCATTTTGGTATGTTGAAGGTGATGGTCCAAAACCTCCGTCTCTAAGTTCTCCTTCTTCAATAGAAGGTATCGAATTCCCGCATCCTAGAACTAGACGCATATAGTGAGCATCTTCTGGAATTTTGGGGTCGTAAGCGTCTCTGTATTCAGTCACTTGTCCATTATCTATTTTCTTTGGTACACCTGACCGTGTTAACTGAGGCATATCACATCCAGCACAATCTGCATTTACATATACAAGATTGTCAGCTACCTCTATGGTTACGTCCTTATTGCAGTTTGAGAAAGGAAACTTATGAGACTTTCTTGGAAGAGCCATGCCGTCAGATGCTCTGTGAAAGACTTCACATTGATGTGTTCCGACTGTACCCATTAATGTCCATGGAGTTCTCCATACTACCCCGTCATATGTCAGATCGGAAACTACTACATCTTCTCCGTACTCTACATTACCTATGTTCAGTCCCGGACATGTGCTACTTACTGGTTGGTGCGCTAAGGCTTGATCATAACAATCACCGAAATTCACTGTGCCTGAATCTCCCATTACACCACAATTTAAAGCAGTGGCTGAATTGTCATGGTAGAATGTACCATCATCTTGTTTTCTGGCAAGCGTAGGGTCATTGAATGGAGAATCGGGTATTTGGGATTTACAAGATTCTTCTCCAAAAATGGGACTTGCATATAGCTTGTCTGCTTCGCATTTGGCAGCTATATTACTTGGAAAACATGAACAAGGATCAAATTGCCAAATATATTCAACTGCTCCTGCCCCAGTACAAGTAACGGCGACCTCGGAGCCTGCCTCGTCACCGTCTTCTGATGGAGGAGAGGATGTGCAGCCGGGTTCGCCGCAAGGACTTACTTCTGTCCAGCTTCCCTCCATAGATGGAGGCTGCGTCCATCTATATGTCGCAGTGTATTCACTACATGCTCCTCCTTCTCTTACTCTCTTTATGCATATAGCTTCTAATTCTCCAAGGCTATGACGACCCAAGTTTGCCTCATCACATTGCCCCATTTTTTCTACGAAGTAATCACAGTCTGGATATTTTTCTTGATTTTTTGTGCAACTACAGTCCATGACTTCTCCGTCACCTTCTGCATTGTCAAAGCAGCAAGAGTCTCCGTTTTTGTCTACACGAGCAATGTCTTTGACTTGATCATTCGGAATCCATTCATCTCCATTGTAATAACCAGATCTTGTGTCGGCTTTATATCGTATTGGCGCGCCGTTCTGATCACTGAACACATCTGAGCATCTTCTGCAATTTGTTGTTCCCTGATTAGTTATTCTTCTTCTTAAGAAGGTTTCACAATGGTCCGAAGTTGTCAAAGGCGTAAAGCTTCCACCTATTTGAGTGCAACCCCCTAACGAATAAGCTTCCCATGCGGTTTTTCCATCTTTTTCGCATCTACCGTAATTCCAAAAGTTATTTTTACAATCTTCTAAATCGTCATATGATTTTAATGTCCATGTATTACCACTTACATTTTCACAGTCTTCTTTATTTGAGAATGAGTAGTTCGGAACGTCTTGTGCATCTACACAAACGTTTTCATCTCTTGTCAGCTGACATAGATGGTAATTATCAGAGCAACACCAACCGTCTCCAGTAGCATAATTCCACCAGTCTTCTCCAACCCATATATTTTGTTCACTTACGCATTTTTCTTTTGCTGCTGCCGGATCTTTTTTCCATTCGTATGAATCTGGGTCAGACTTACATTCAGACTCGCTTTTATCTGCGGGAGTAGATGTTCCTTTGTTTACGCATATATAGTCTTGTACGCCAAATAATATGTCAAAATCTTCTATGCCTCTAGACCCATCGCTAGTGTTATCAATACAAACGTTTGGTTCATAACAAGGATTGATTTTGCAAGCTGATATATTTAGATATTCACTACTACGAGTGCTAATTGCTGCATGTAAGTTTTCTGGCATGTAGTGGTCATTACATACAGGACAGATTCCTTTTTGCTCTATTCCAACGTAAAAACCATTTGCTCTATAATCCCACTTAAAAGACCTTCCTGAGAAACCAGCTCTGTAGTCAAACTGGGGATCTCCCATGTTCATGTTGTAAGCATCTTCCAATGTCGGCTCTTGCCATGTCTCCCATTTTCCAGTAAATGGACAACTTGAATAAGCGGTGACTGCCAGCTGCTCTTGACCTCCTGCGTCTATGTCTTGGAGAATATGTTTTAGAACTACAACACCCAAATTTGTTTCAGCGGCTACCACTTGGGTTATTATCATATTCCCGTCTTCGTCAGAGTCTGCGAATGGGTTATATACCTTTTTCCCTTTTCCGTTAATAGATTGGCTGACTATACTTGCTGCTGTACAATTACTGGAATCATGAGTTTGAAAGTCAATGGCAAAATATGCTTCATTTGTATGAGCTATAGAATAAGTAGGATCAACCCATTCAAAACCCTCACCAGCAGCCTCTAACAAAGAGCCAAAATCTAAAAAGCCTGTTATTTCATCAAGTTGTTCAGGAAGAAGCGTTTCAGTTTCTGTTTTTACTCTATCTGCTTCATTAGGATAACTGTTAGAACACGCTCTTCCTTCATATTCAGTATCAAAAGATATACCATTAACAAGACCTTTTGCAAACAGTTTAAGAGGCTGAGGATCTTTAGTAGCCTCTCCTACCGCAAAATGTAAATGATTCCAACCTGCGTTTGTAAGTACATCGCTAACAGTACCTATCTCACCTTTTTTCAGAATAGTGTCCCCTTCTTCTACAGCTATATTTTCCAGATTTCCATAGACAGAATACCATTCAAGAGTAGGAGGAAGTTCTGCGTCTTCACACAAGAAAGTGCCATCCATAGGCTCTTTAGCGCAGGTGTAAAGTTCAAATGTATCTGGTAAAACGTTCTTTGCTATGAAGAATGGAGCTGGGTCTGGCTTTTCGCCATCTACTACATAACCAAAACAAGCATAATAGTCATCTGGACATGTTCCATCATCGTCATAAGGACAAGAGCTATAAGGATTTATTATTACTTCTTCATTTTGGGTATTAAAGGGTCTGTATCTCTTCTCTTCCCATTGTGTTTCTGTCCACTCTCTATTAGTCATGACGTTTGCGGCAAAGTTTCCTAATACATCACGAATGTCTATTAAATCTCCGTCTCTTAAGTTGTGAGATGGTGATGTAATTTTTATAGGTTTTTCATTGCTAGCAAATTGAACTCTACCGCTTCCTCTGGTTCCAATACATGTGTCATTAATAAAACTAATTTGTTGTTCATGAATTGGGTAAAGGCCGGTTCTCTCCCAGTAGTCGGGAGAGGTTCCTTTTTCAGATTGTATTGCCAAAAAGTCTTCGTAAGGAATATCCTCTGGGTCATACCAAACGGGAACCCCTTCATTCAGACCTCTGATTAAATTGCTTTCATCCCCTGTTCCTACAGGTTTAACAGGAGCGCTGTATGGTCCTTGTCTTTTTGCGTAGTGACCGACATCGTGTTGTGTAAATGTTCCACCTTCAGCATCGCAAGTTTCTCTATCCGTTTCTTTATCTTCTTCATCTTCTTTTTGACAAAGTCCCTGCCGATTACCAAAAGCAATGTCGGCTAAACCATCTGGTATATCTTCGGCCTCATGACATGTTCCTGTCTCAAAGTTGTTTGCACACTCTTCTAGCCACTCACCACCAGCTCCCGGCTCACCGCCTTCTATTGCACTATCTATGGCTCTTTCGCATTCTTCCTTAGTTTCTGCAACATCTCCATATTCATATTCTGTAGTTCCGGGTTTATATCCTACGACAACTTTAGCATCTTCTGTTCCATCTTGCGCTATACATGTTTTTACATACATACAACATGGAGTCCATTCTCCAGTACACGAAGATTCATCAGTGCCTTTTTCAAAACTGCCATCATCTTGTTTGCAAAAGCCAGCTGTTGGACAGCTAGATTCACCAAATGCTCCACAACCATATGCGACTGCTCCGTCTCCAGTAGTAACTGCATCAGGATCAAAGTATTCAAATCCACAAGGATGGTACTGATCCATATTATTATCCAGATGTGGAATCCAACCAACAGCGTTCATTCTGGTGCATTCGCCTATTCCTAGATAACCTACATGCTCTTTTACCCAATCATTAAATTTAGTAGAAACGTCGTCGCAATGAGCTTCATAGTCTGCATCTCTTGCTCCCGAGTTCCAGTCAAAATACAGGAAGTAGTCTTGCCCATAATTTACAAACCAATGTCCAGCAGTATTACCAGCATGTTTCCTACTAATACACTGATTCCAAATGACATAATCTGCTTTAGCTTGCTGAATAGTTTTTGCTCTAAGCTGTTTTTCTTCAGTAGCTTTGAATGGTTGAGGCTGAAGATTAAACTTTGAAAAAGTATCTGCGCCTTTTGGATTTAGAGAGTTTATATAAGAACGCTCGAAACCTACCCCATAAGAATACACAAAGTTATTGCAATATGAACTCTGATCTAGTCCATAATCATCACGTCTTACATGGGTTATTGCTCCGTCTGCAACTCCGTCACGATCAGCATCTGGATCTCTACACCACCAATCATACACATGTCTAGACATAGCATCTGATGGAAATGGTCCGCTTAAAAAGGTAACAGGATTTATAAATGGATGTCCTGCTCCAGATATATTCCACCATTCATAAACTTTATCATGCAGGCCATATTTCAAGTCCCACATAGGTTGTGTTTCTCTCCAAAACGATCCGTAATGCGGTTTTGACATGTCTCTCTTGGTGACAGTATCTAAACCTGTGTAATCAGCGCCTCTTGGAGTTTCTGGATCTCTTATAGTTAGATTAAAGTTAGAGTCATTCAGCATTTGGTTTGTTGGTATTCTGAGTACTATCTCTTCTCCACAACCAGTTCTGAACTCATTCGCTCTTGATGCCCATGTGTAAGTAAAATCTTCTTCTCCAGATGGACGAACGACATCATCGTTATTAAGATTTTCGCAGTTTTTTTGATCGTTTATATTCCATTTATAAATCTTCTTATCTTCATCAGATGATGAAGTGCCTATGCAGTCTCCCCCATCTTTGTTGCTTCCTGAGAATTTCCCCTCTTCAAAACAAGATTCCCAGAAACGACAAGGTCTAATCAAAAGAGTCCAAAAAGTATTTTTCCCTTGTATATCTTTTACATACAAAGGTTCTCTATCCCATTGATTTATTGCTGGTACTTCTGGAGGAAGTAAAACGTATTCTTGGTATGGACTAAAGCATGTTGGGTTTTCAAGATTTGAGTCTTTAGTAAATATTCCATCAGCGCTTGTCTTCATCTTTCCAGCAAATTGAGGAGTTCTAGAAGCGTGATTTTGGTCTACTATATGCTTTCCGCAACAAGATTCTTTTTCATATTGATCTTCTATCCACTCGTTGGATCTAAATTTGTTTTGCCGCCATACGTTATTTTTGTTTTCTTCACATGTTAGTTTGTCTGTAGCACCTTCTTTATCAAAAGTTTTTTTGTTCCAGCAATAAGCATCTTCATGTTTTCCCCATCTAGATTCACAAGAATCTAAATCTGCAAGAACCCATTCGTAAGAAGGCGAGATGCAATTTTCTTCGCTTATTTCAACACTTTCTCCGCTAGCTATATCCAAGCAATATGGCTTTACAATAGTGCTTTCTTTATCTAGCCCAGTTTCAATTAAGTCTACTTCTTTTGTACAATGACCTTTTGAAGTGCAGCTTTCTTCATCTGCATACAGCCATTTATGAGCAGTCCATCCTGCATTAGAATCAGCATCTGTACATTCTTCTTCTGTAACACTTCCGGCAAGAGAATCACAAGTTCCATGAGATTTACAATCTTTTGGGTTTTTATGACTTGTGTTTTCGCATACTTGTTGTATTTTTGAACCAGTAATAGGATCTCTACAATGCGGCCTCTTTAAAAGAGGAGTAAATCCATCAACAATACATGGCAATGTATGTTCTGCTGCGTCATGGTATATAAATTGGTCGCTTTCTTGACCAGTAGTATTTTCATAGCTATTTATTTCAATTAGTCCAACATATCCATCAACTGCTACTCTTAATCTGTCTAGCCTTTCCTCATCCGCTGTGAATAAATTCTCATGGTCAAATTTGTTATAGTATATTGAATGATTAACATCTACAGGACTAACAAGACTTTCCCAGTCGCCTTTTAAAGCTAAACATTCTTGTTCAGTACCAGCTCTATGATCTGAACAATAACCTTCTTGGCTATACAAATGGTCAAACGTACCGTTTCTTCCAGTAAGCTTGTCTTCCCAGTAATAATCATGAACTTTGCCGTCTGGATACCCATGCTCTTTTATGTAGTAATCTTCTATATATCTTGGTGTTGTGCCAGCGTTTTGATTTAATGCTCTATTATACTCTTGCTGACTGGGATTTCTTCTTCTTGAAAAACTCCAAATGCCATGTTCGTCTATACCTCCAATAAATTCCATGAAATCTTCTGGGTCTAGAAAGTCTCCAGCGTCTTCGTTATTTTTTGGTTCAAAACGAGAATTTGCCCAATGGCAATCAGAAGGTCTAGAACGAGGATAGTCATTACTATTATCTATTGAATCGTTTCTAGATGAAGTATATCTACAGGAATCAAAATCAGATATTGGCAAACAGGGGAATCTGCCCCTCCAAGCCCCAGACGAATATTGCAATACAATTTTATCGTAATAATCTTTGGTAGAAAATGTGCCTGACAATCCCCTCCTGTCGTGATGATCACCCAACCCTCCATCTCTTGCTACAGTAATTGCTAACTGTTGTGGAAGTATTGTTGTGGCAGTAGGTTGAAAGGGGTGAGAAGATCCAGTGTTTACGCAGCCACAGCCTTCGGTACAGAATCTACCGCCTCTTCTATCATGCAGAGTACTTGGATCTTTTTGAGGTATTAAATAAGAATGATCTGGTCCCCAATGTATTCTATGAGTCCAGTTATTCTTAATAATATACGACGAGGATGTGTTATGATCTGCTAACATCCAGTCATATCTGCTTACGTCATATTCTCTTGGGTCATATGAAGTATCCCAAGGATCACCAATCGCCATCTATTAGTCCCTATGTATTGGTGTAAGAAGTAGATGTAACTGCATAGTCATCATCTGGGCCACAATCTTCACCAGTAGCAAAACCTTGTGCAAAAAACTTTCTAGAACAAGCTGCCATTTCTCCCCTATCGCATCCAGCATGGCTAATAATTTCCATGCCATAGAACTCAGCTTGCAATATTGCATGAACAGCTATAGTCTCTTTTACGGTTATCTTTTTACCGCCTTGGCCACCACAACCATCAGTTTCAGACCTAACATATTCATGAGTTATTCTTCTACCAGTATCATAACTGAAAAACGTGTCTCCTACCATTAAGCCCTGTCCCAAAGGATTGTCTATGAATATTTTTTCATACAATATATCCTTGGCTGCTTCTGTCCAATCATTATCATCAATTTTTTTCTTTATACCTTCTAGTTTGCCATAGTAGCTAGAACCCCATCCATGACAAGGGTTTCCAGCTCTCCTAGCATGAGGATTGCCATTTTCAGCTTTTCTAAACTTATCAGTGCATTCTTTTAATGCCCCTGTTCCTCCCACATTTTCAGATAGCTTTCTTATTATCAATCCATCATAAAAAGGAACACATGCATCAGCAAAGTCGCCGCAAGCAGTTTGATTACCAAATGTTTTACAAAGTCCACACCAATTATGATCTTCTGGGTCATAAACCTCAATGTCTGGATAATGTATACTAGTAGGGAAATAGCTGTTATAGTTACAGGCTATTGTGGGGCAGGGATTTCTATACAGTCTTCCGGGAGAGTTTATGTTTCCTCCCACGCCCAAGTTAAATGAGTTATTACCATCCATTCCAGCTTTTGGGAGTATGCATTTTGCCGATTTGCATAAGTAGAAGTTTGTTATTGTTCCTTCTGAACCTCCAGCAGTCCATACTTTTCTATCTCTATCCCATCTCAAATCGACAGGTCCAACTTTCCATTTGTCAGTCCTAGCTAAATGGTTAGGTATAAAGTGTTTATGGTCGTTTTTATTCCCTTGTTGGTCTATAGCCCTCATTTGTTGAGGAGTATACTTTTGTTCTCCAAAATTATCAGCTGCTTTGTCGTCTTCTTTATAGTCAGCGTCATACTTCATATTGGGAACCGGAAGACCTTCTGTGTCATATCCCCAACCCGCCAAAACAAGAGGTCCTCTCAAAGCCATAGGTCTTGAAACTTCGACAGAATCTTCAGGAGCTTTCACAAGAGTTGGTATATGTTTTGAATATCTTTCAACTTCAGTCGGCGTTTGTATAGTTCCGGCATCTTCATTTCTAAAGCTTTGGTTTTTATTTACATGCTGTATTTGATGACCAGACGCATAAGGGTTTAGAGACACCGAAGTAATAAGCTGAGGAGAAGGAGCCTCCGCTCCTAAAAGCGGGTGTGTAGCACCTTCGGATGTATCTCTCTCGTCTACTACTGTTCCTTCTTTATCAGCTTTAGAGTACGGCCTTTCAAAAGTCGGCAGGTTTGAATGAAGGTCTCTGTTTTTATCTTTAGTAAAACCACTATCGCTTTTTACAACAAAATTAGTTGAGAATGGAACAAACAATCCATCTAAAGAGACTCCGCCACTCTTTGACCAAGATTCATCGTTAACATATTTTGACATAGTGTCAGACAATGTTGTAGTCTCTGCTGTTGTTCTAACAGCATTGATTCTCATGGCAGAATTTTTTGCAAGCGGGTGATCTTGCCAAAACATAGGACCTTTACTTGCGTCTAATTGCAGCAGTTCACTTTCCACACTATTTGATCCAGTAAGCATCAAGTGTGTAAAGTTTTCTTGTTCCCTAGTTTCAGGTAATTGTCTCGGTAATCTTTCTCGTTTATTATCCATTAGTCTTTAAACTCTTTTATGTTTCTTTTTGTTCTTCGTTGATCTTCTTCTTGTTTCTTCAAATTTCTAATCATGTCTCTTTGAGACTTTCTTAATCTTTCTTCGTAAATAGCTTGTAGATCTCCAAATCTTGATTGGCTATTGAATCCATATCTTGTGCTAATTCCATTTTCACCTACGTCTACTGCAATGTCTGTGACATATGCGCCTAGTGTATGGTCAAAGTCTATAACTTGTCCTTTAATTGTTGTAGGAAAATCAAACTCTGCCTGCGATCCTAATTTATGCTCTGGGCCTGAAGCCAAAGTTATACTTCCTGATTCAAATGATTTTTTGACGTGATTTTCTTTAGTTGCATATATATGATCACTAGCAGCTTTATATAGTATTTTTTCTCCACCAAATGCAGCTGGATGATAAGAAGCATCAATATCAAATTCAGTTCTTCCAAATCCAAAGTCAGTAACCCAAGGACCCCATCTGTATAAATTACTTTCTTGAGGAATTGAAGCGTGCCAAGGTTTCATGGCTGCTGCAATCATAGATGCTCTACTAACGTCAATTCCACCTGAAGAATTCATAGATCTATGGTTTAGAAATCTTTCTATATTTCTCAAGCCAACAGAATTATCATCTATTTGCTGGAACGTCCAAGCTAAGAATAAATCTTTACTGTTCTTGGTTTCAGATATTGGAACTTCAAAACCTAGCTTAAAAGCAGGTTCTGTTTCTAATGTATATGGATCTTTTGACTTTTTAACCCTATCGTTTTCTTGATAGAATATTTTTTCTGGTAAAGTTATCAATGCATATGGTCTCTTTGGACCACTTTCTCCTACGTTTGTTTGCCCGATGGTATTAGCTGGATACCATTCATTGCCTTCGGTTTGTTCGCAGGTATCCTTCGTTAAAGGAGGATCGTTTTCAAGGACTTCTACTCCGTTTGAGTCGAGGCATATTCCTGTTGTTTTTCCAGCCTCTGGGTCATTCAGATCGTGTAATGACCATATAGATCTGTCATCTACTACTGTTTTAGCTGTTTCTGTTCCTATTTTTACATAGTCATGAACTGGTCTTTTTTCGTTGGACCCAACAGTTTCATTTAGTGTTACATTTCCAGTTTCATTCATGAAATACTGCTGTCCTAAATATCTCTCTGTATAACTTCTATCATGAAGCCAGTATATTTTTGGATCAACATCTATTTCTACATAAACCTTGCCACCAAAAGCGTCTGCTAGTTTTTTTATTTCCAGATCATCAATGTTCTCAAAATCTTCTAGAATTTTATAATTAGTCATTTCAATTTTTTCAGGATCGTAATTATTAAATCCAACATCCTGCGTCTCTTCGTTCATCCTGTTGGTTATCTTTTCTGGAAAAACAGCGAACGCTCTTAGGTTGCCATCATCGCTCCAGAAATTTAGATTAGTAGGATAAGACCCATTGTCATCCTTGTTTAGATTGACTTCTCCTCCGGGCCAAGCGCTATTTACAATTTCCCAGTTGTTTTTGTCTTCTGTGGTTTTAGAACTATTTAACATCTTTGAAAGGTCTGGATGCGCTCCCCATTCAAAACCAGCAGCTTCACAATCTTCTTGATTATCGTACCTCAGATCTTTTTCAAGTAAGCTCTCTCCACTAGACGCATCTTCATCTTTTTTTGCGCCATATCCAGAGCAGAAGTTTTCTTTAGGAGGAATAACCGGAAGAGGAACTAGGAACTTTCTACCATAGAAATTTGTTGCAACATCTCTAACAGCTTTATAGGCCATGTCAAGCTGCATCTTAGATTCTTCGTAATCAGTAAGCTCACCCTTCTTCTTTTTCACTGCTCCGCTTAGTTTTTCTGCATCGCCCTTCTTAGACACCAAGTGATTTTGAGCATCACTAAATGTCATTTCTGGTAAACCTCTACTTAGTCCTGAAGCTATTGATCTTAAAGCGTCTACGGAAGCTCTACCAATACCCATTTTTATTTCTTTATGTACGACAGGACATAAACCTGACCATACACTTGAAAAGAAAGGATCCTTTGCATACATGTAGCAAGGAAGATGAGGGGCAAACGCTCGCAAATATGACTTCCAAGATTCAAAGCTGATTGCAGCATGTCTCAACTCTGTCACAGTTGCCATATAGTAATTGCTATCGCCATTTAAACTCATATGTAAATCGAATTGATTTGTCTCTCCTCCAATTTCATTAGAGGTAGGACTACCGCCTCCATATCCTTCAATGCGTATAGGTATTGTTGCAGTCCTTGGTTGCCATAAATACTGAAGAGCTTTATCAACTTCAGAGTAATCTATTTTTCCTTTTCCACCCGTTGCTTTATAGCAATCTTGAGCTATACTGTATTTTGGATCTCTTCTTGTTTTAGGTCTATATGTATCGTCTATCTCTGCTATTGTAGTTTGCTCTGATGTTTCGCCCTCTTCACCACCTTCAACTTCAACTTCTGTTATACAGTTTCCTTTTGTAATTCTATATCTAGGTGCGATATATCCCGGCTCTGGATGATCTGCTGCTTCTACTACTTTTCCGTAGTAATGATCTTCTACTGGAAATACTATCTCATTTATTTTCCAGTCTACTTTTTCTCCCTTTAATTTCGCTTCTAAACACTCATCTACTTTTTGATATTCAGCTGGAAGACCTTCAAATTCACCTTCTGTATGTAAGCATTGTTCATGATAAGGAGAATGCAGACTCATTGCATCGCATTTAGCAGAGTATGGGCCTCCAGTACTTGAGAACTTATTTTCTTCTCCTTCGGCAGCTATTTCTCCTGACGAATCTATAGGAACATACTGATATTTTTTATTAGTATTTACACCGGCCAAAGATTCTACACATGTTGTCTCATCCAGAACTAATTGAACAACACCATTGTTTCCACTACTTAAATTCTCTTCAAAAGCTTTTGGAGTTTTAGCTTTAGAAGCTGGCATTCCTCTTTTTTCTTTGTCTGGGTTTGTGCCACCTTGAAAATCCACTAAAAAATAAGCAACAATAGCGCCTCCACTATTGTCTGGAAGTGCCCACCTGTAAGGGTCTTTACAGTCTTCTTCGCTTAATTCAACCACATTGTCATTGGTATCTAGACATACAGGCGCCTCAAAACAAGCTTTTTCACAACCTCCTTTTTGTTTGTGTATTTCGTTTCCAGTTCCTAATTTATTTATGTGTAATTCTGTTACTTCACTTCCGTCTGAAGCGGTACATGTTGAATTTATTGTGCAAAAACTTTCCCACTTAAACTTTGGTACAAAAGCTTCAACTTTATTTACTGTTACAGTTACTTTTGGTGGTACAGAAGGAACTGCATTTGGATCTCCTCCTGATTCTGAAAAATCTAAGTAATCGACAAGACTCGGATCTGCATCTCTCCAACCTGTTTGACAATAGCTTGCAGGACCTGTTAAGTTAGCTGGAATTGTATAATGAAACACATCGGTAATTCCAATGTCAATGGGTTTCCTTTCCCTATATGATGGCAATGGATCACATGTACATAATGTTTCATTATTTTCAAATGTTTCAAATACAGTGTTGTTTTCTCCGCCGTATGTTTCGCATACTTTTATTGCGGCAGATTCATCTGTAAATATCGCATCAATTACATCGCCGTCTTTTACCCATTTGTTTACAGTGATCCATTCGTTTTTAGATGTGCCATCGTTATATTTTTCCGCTTCACATGCTTCTTTAGTATCTAAATTGGATAAAGGTTCAGGCGAGTCGTCTGTTTCAACAATAAATTTTCTTTTTTGACATGTTCCAGCTGCCGTACATGTTTCTTCTGTAGCAGGTGCATTGTCTCCAGCCGGAATATTTTCTATTTCATCTCCTTCATTGGAAAAACATTTATCTGCATTAGCATTTTTATCGCAACTAACTCTAATACATTGACCAAGACCGGGATTATAAAACTCAAATACGCTGAATATACCCTCAGAAGGATGGAAGTCTCTGTATGGATCATCATCCCAGTACATACCTTTTATAGGCTCTTGTTCTACTTTTATATCAATGATGTCATCAAACGCATTAGAGTACGTTCCACGCTTTAATACTTTTTGCTCAAATCCCCAGCATGGATAAATGTCTAAATAACCAGATCTTGCACTTCCATTTTGAGGCGTCCACTTCAACTTAGTCCATTCATGTTCACCCTCGAATGCATCACAGTCTGCTTCTGTCATTGGGTCAGGGTGGTCACCTTCGCAAAATCCATATAATTCACATGTTTCCTGAGTGCCAAGATCAACAGTTTCATCACCATTTTGGAATGAAGAGACTTCGCAGCTTCCGGCGGCTTCTACTCTGTCTCTTATGAACTTAGAATTTATTCTATTTAATTGCTCCGGAAGGAAAGTTTTATCTTCAAGTGCATCGTCGGGGTCTGCATCTTCTACACTTACTGACCCAAATTGAAAATCTTTCCAGTGATAAAATGGTAAGTAATTATCATTACTGTAATGCGCACCACTTCTCTGGTAATCTTTGAAAAGCGACTGAATATTACTCAGTGAGTAACTTTCTGTCTTCCATGTGTTACCTTCTACTGCTTCGCAACTTTCTTTATTGTCGTATTGGTCATCACTAC
>Ga0114933_10001884_pt1 | contig 22697 bp, 17 predicted proteins | sample 4SBtaG_FD_89691 | JGI IMG/M metagenome (GOLD analysis project Ga0114933, IMG submission 89691) | Deep subsurface microbial communities from Kolumbo volcano to uncover new lineages of life (NeLLi) - 4SBTROV12_W25 metaG | ecosystem: Environmental > Aquatic > Marine > Volcanic | place: Kolumbo... | reverse complement strand
CTCGCAGATCGTGCGTACGTCGGCTTCGTACTGCTCCGGGTTCTCCAACTTGTCCTTGGAAGTCAGCCAGTATTGGCTCTTGTGCGGGCGGAGATCCCCCCTTTTAGGATGCGGTCGACGTGCGGCCGGGAGATGGACTCGACCACGCCCCTGCCCATCACCTCGTCAGCGAGCTCTTTGCGCTGCGCACATCCAGGTCGGCGTCCATCACACCCTCCCGGCTATGGCTTGGCGCCGCCGAGGATCCACGCTTTGACGATGGCCGCTTGCTCGGCAGTGACGCCGTCCGCGCCGCTTGGCGGCATCTTCTTGCCGCAGCCATTCGTGGAAACACCGGGCGCGATCTTGCGGTACAGCAGGCTGTCCATCGGCTGGCCCGCGACAACCCACTTTTTCGTGCCGCACGTGGCTTCCTTCGAGTTGCCGGCAAGCAGCGCGGTGTGGAGCTTCTTCATCAGCTCGGGTGTCGACTGACTCTTGGATGGACCCATCACAGGACCGTGGCAGTAGCCCGATGAGCAGCTGTATTGCGAGATGACCTTGGCGTGCACCTCGGCCATGGTCGGTGCCGCGGTGGTGGCGGTGTCGCCTGCCGTGGCATCGACGGCTGCGGCGTCGTTGGCCGACGTTGCCGAATCGTTCGCCGCTGTGTCCGTCGCCGCGCTTGCGCCGGTGTCTGCAGCGGTCGTTGTCGTGTCAGCGGCCGTTGTCGTGTCGGGCGCTGTGGTCGTATCGACGGCGCCGCCAGCGTCCGTGCTCGCTGTGTCGCCGGTCGTTGTGTTCGAATCCGCGGCGCCGCCACCGTCGGTCCCCGCGCCGCCCGGACCGGGTGACGACGTCGTCTCGCCGGAGCAAGCCGCCGCGAGCAGCACCGCTGCGATCAACAAAATGTGGGTTTTTGGCGCCTTCATGTTCACTCCGTAGACCGACGCTGCATCGCCGGCAGCAGCTCACCGTAGTTGTCAAAGCCGTTGTACGCGACCCAATCGCCCGCGGCCGGGGCATGGCGCATGTGCTCGGGGATGTTGAACGCGTCGACCAGGCTGATGGCATACGGGGCGACATCGCGGCACAGCCTGCGCGCCAACTCCGGCACCTCGCGCCCGCTTGCTGGGGTGAGCACGCCCTCGGACACAAACCAGCCCAGGTCGCGCTCCAACCAGTCGATGGCGGCGAGCTTGAACAGCACGGTCAGCATCGGCGCGAGGCCCTGGTCGCACGTCCTGAGCGCGTTGATGCAGCACTGCAGGGTCAGGCGCTCGGCGTACGCCTGGGCGAGCCCCTGGACGAGGTCGGACTCTTCGAGCATCCACACGTTGAAGATCGATTTGCCCTGCTTCTTGCCGTTGTTGAGCTTCGTCGCGAGCTCGGACAGGCGCCGCGACTCGCGGGTTTGCAGGATCTTGAGCAGCAACTGCAGGTCGTCGAGGTCTCCGCTCAAGGTTCCATCGACCGCCCGGCGCATCGCAGATGGCAGAAATCCCGCGACCATCTCTTTGGCGATCTGCGCCTTGCTCGCCCCGCTCAGCAGCTCCTTGGCGATCTTCTGCATCAGCACGCGATTGTCGCCCTCGGCTGTGATGCCCGCATGCCCGCCGATGATGCCCTCGCCCAGCCGGTTCGCCGCCAAGAAGCCCTGGCCCCCGCATCGTTCGCGCGCGGTCGTCGCCGTGTCTTCGGAGTGCCAGGAGATCAGCGTCTTCATCGCGCAACAAAGCAGCAGGACGTCGGTGTGGTTGGACGCGTCGAGCTCGGTGTACCGGTCTTTGGCATGGTTGAACGCGATGTTGAGCGCGTAGGTCTTGGCGAGCAGGGGCAGGATGGCGCGCTGCTGCAGCTGGTAATCCATAATCGGCGTGTCGCTCTTGCCCTTGGGCCCCACGGCGAGGCGCGAACTGGCGTATCGAATCGCGGTGTCCAGGCACACCTTGGCGCTACCGAGCGTCATCGCGGCGATGCACAAGCGGCCGCTCAGGAGCTGGTCGGCGAGCTTGAGGAAGCGACCGCGCTTGCTCTTCACGTCGCACGAAAACGCGCCTTGTGCGGTCATCGTCGAGGTCGAGTCGAGCATGTAGTCGCGCGGAATGCGCACGCTTTCAAAGCCGATGCTGGCGTTGTCGACGCCGTTGACGCCGATCTTGTAGCCCATATCCCAGACGGTGACGCCGGGCAGCACGTTGCGATCCTTGTCGCGAATCGGCACGACAAACCCGTGGATCCCCTCGTCGACGCCCGCGTTGAGCAGTCGCGCGAAGACCACCACGTAATGCGCGTGCACGGCGCCGTTGGTGATCCAGTACTTGCGCGCCTTGGTCTCGGGCGTATTGACGATGAACTCGTCGGTGTCCTTGTCGTACGTCGCGGTGGTGAGCATCTCGACCGCGTTGTTGCCGTAGCCGAGCTCGGTCAGCCCGAAGCAGCCGATGGACGCCAGCGTGTCGATGTCGGCGAGCAGGAGCTCGTGGTGCTTTTTCGTGCCCAGCTTGAGGATCGTGCCGCCAAACAGGTTGAACTGGACGGTCATCTTCGTCGCGGTCGAGCCGTCCATCATCCCGACGGTCTCGTGCGCCGAGAAGATGCGGCGCGGGTTGTCCTTGAAGTCGAGCACCGAGATCAGGCGCTTGTCGCAGATGGCCTGCAGCCGCTGCAGTGCAAGCTCCCGTTCCTCGGCCAGCGTGACGTTGTAGCGCGGGGTGTACAGCTCGCCGTTGAAGAGCTCCTTGAGCCCGTTGCGGGTGTCGATGTTGTCGTGGTCGAGCAGGCGGCTCATGGCGGATGCGTCAAACGAGGTCGAGCTGGCGGCGGTCATGGCGGTTTCCTTGCGTGTGAAGCGGGATGACATGGCGTGGGTTCGAGCGGCGCGCATCGTGGCATAACCCGTTGACTGGCGAATAGTCATGGCGCGCGCATGTCGGCGTGCGCTGACTGAGCGATAGCCAGGCTCCGGGCCACCCGAACCCGAACTCCGACCCTCACGGGGGGGCGCTGTGCTTGCGAATCAGGCCGTTAGCATGGCGCGGTCGTCACGACGGCAACGTGCGCGTACGCCGCGGTGTCCGGATCCGGCGGACGACTTCGGGCCGCCGCAGCGCGACTGCGGCTGCAGCGCAGAGACTATGGCAGCAGCGCCTCCGCCTGCGCGAGCGTCACCGCGATCGACACCGTCTTGTCACGGCTGGACTGACCGGCCGTGACGACGACGGCGTCGCGGTGGATTCCCAGCTGTTTCGCCAGCAAGCGGACGATCGCTTTGTTCGCCTTACCATCGACCGGGGGCGCCGTGATGTCCACGCGCAGTCTGTCGCCCCTCACGCCGAGGATGGCGTCCTTGCGGGCGCTCGGGCGCACACGCAGGCGGACCCGCACATCGCCGTCTTTGCCGCCGATTGTCGCGCTCATTGCGCACCTCGCTCTTGTTCGGCCACCGTGGCAGCGGCAGTCAAGGCCGATTCCGCTTCCGACAGCGACACTCAATCAGACCCGCAACCGACGGCAGCAAGAGGCCGCCCCTCGCCGTCCCGGAGGTCTGACACACACTTGTACGATTGTCCCTGTTTGCCAAGCGGTCACAGTGCTTGCGCCGCGCAGCAAACCAACCACGCATTGGGTGCGGATCGACTCGGGAGGGCTGCGCGGCGGCGCCCGACCGCGGCGAGTCGCACCCCGGCTCACGCAGGCCCGATTGGAAGTCGCTGATTGAGCGATAGGGCTGGTCCGGGCCACCCGAACCCGAACCCGAACCCGAACTCACACCCTCCCGGGGTGCCGCTGTGCTTGCGAATCAGGCCGGTGAGCATGGCCGCGACCTTGTCGGCCGCCGCGAGCAGCGGTCCGGCTTCGACGGCAGGCACCAGACCAGGCGCCGCGGCCAGCTCCATCTGCGGACCCTCGTGCCCCGACCGCGGCGAGTCGCACCCCGGCTCACGGGGCGGAGTTGTGGCGTGACGACCGCTGACTATACTGTGCGCGATCGTATGACCCAGGCAGGTTGCCCCGGCAATCGCCGCACCGGAGCCACCATGCAGGCCGGCCAAAGCGACGCTGGCCCCGCGGCGGTTCGCTGCGAGTCATTGGTGCGCAGCTTCGGCGAGCGCCCGGTCATCGACCAGCTGGACCTGCGCATCGAGGCCGGGTCCTTGTACGGGCTCGTCGGGCCGAACGGCGCCGGCAAGACGACGCTATTTCGCCTGATCGCTGGCCTTTTGGAGCCTGATTCCGGGCTCATTGAGGTCCTCGGGCAGCGGCCCGGATCGCCAGCCCTGCGGGCTTCGTTGGGTTACATGACGCAGTCGCTCGCCCTGTACACCGATCTCACGGCCGCGGAGAACATCCGTTTCTTCGCCCGGTTGTACGGGCTGGCCGGCGAGGCGCTGCGCGTTGCCGTCGCGGAAGTTCTCGCGCTCGTCGAGCTCAGCGGTCGCAGCGATAGCCTCGTCAGGGAGCTTTCGGGTGGGATGCAGCGGCGGGTGTCGCTGGCGTGCGCCGTCGTCCACAAGCCGAGGCTCTTGTTGCTTGATGAGCCCACCGCCGGGGTGGACCCGCAGCTCCGTGCCACGTTCTGGGACGCGTTCAACACGTGGGCGGCGACCGGCACGACGCTCATCGTAGCCACCCACCACGTCGAGGAGGCGCGTCGATGTGACCGACTCGGGCTGTTTCGCGCGGGGCGGCACATCGCTGATGGCACCCCGGACGCGCTGCTTGAACAGACTGGAACCAACGACCTTGAGAGCGCCTTCGTGTCGTTCGCCCAGTCGGCCGAAACGGACGCGGCACGCCGCGGCACGCCACGAAGCGGGGTGACGAAATGAGCGTGCACCGGGTCTTCACCATCGCCGCCCGCCTGCTGCGACAACTCGGCCGAGATCGCCGCGCCATCGCGCTCGTCATCGTTGTGCCGATCGTCGTGATGGGGCTGCTCGCCGTCGTTCTCAACCCCGGCGACAAGATCCCTCGCGTCGCCCTCCGCGCGTCCGGCACGACCGATCTTTTCCTGCGCGACATCGAGAACCGCATCGGCGCGATCGACGACGAAGACGAGCGCGTCGAGGTGGTCGTGCTGGCCGACGACATGACGACGGAGCAGGCCCTGGTGGCTGGCAAGGTCGACGCTGTCCTCGAGTTTCCCCCCAAGTTCATCGAGGAGCGGGTGTCGGGGAATCGGTCGACGATGATCATCCGCGTCGAAGGCTCCGACCCGATGTGGACCGCGGACATCGGCAAACGCTTGCGGCTCGCGCTGCCCGACTCCCTCGTGGGGCTGCCGAAGATCCTGCCCGCGGACTGCGCTTCGCACTGCGGCGACACCATCCCGGATTCGCCACCGACGACCGACGTCATCGGCGTCTACGGTGAACAGGTCGACGACGCCATGGACTTCTACGCCCCCGTGTTGCCGCCGTTTTTCGTGTTCTTCTTCGTCTTCTTGCTCGCGGGCCTGACGTTTCAACGCGAGCGCGTGAGCGGCACAGCCGAACGCCTCCTCGCGAGCCCTCTGCGGCGCAGCGAGCTGGTGGCGGGGTACATGCTGGGGTTTCTGCCAGCTGCGCTGATCCAGGCGACGATAACCGTGCTGTTCGCCAGGTACGCGCTCGGCGGGCCGTGGGCCGGTTGGGAGGGGGTCGTCGCGATCGGGCTTCTCGCGCTGTGCGCAGAGAGCGCGGGCGTCTTCGTGTCGGCGTTCGCGCGGACCGAGTTCGAGGTGATCCAGTTCATCCCCGTTGTGATCCTCTCGCAGCTGCTGTTGTGCGGGGTCTTCTGGCAGATCAGCGACCTGCCCACATGGCTGCAGCCTGCGTCCCGCGTGATGCCGTTGACCTACGCGGTGGAGGTCGTTCGCGACTGCGCAATCAGGCAGTTCGGCTGGCGGCAGGTGTGGCCCGACCTGTTGGCCCTCGTCGGTTTTACGGTCGGCTCGGTTATCCTCGGCGCTCTGAGCGCCAAGCACGTCAAAGCCTGACCGCGGCGTGCCCGCGCGCTGAACAACCCGGCCACATGCAGGGCCGCCGCGGGTCGTTTTGGGGGCCTTTGCGGTTCGCCGCGCAGGTCACTGCCGACATTCGCCCGCCTCAGAGTTGAGATGCGTCGGGCAGCGCCTTGAATAGGGCTGCTTGGCGAATCATATCCGGCCAGACGGATTGCCCTCGGACGAGTAGCGGAGGGACCATGGCACAGCGCTGTCAGCACCAGACAACAGGTGTCCCTGCGTCGTCCATCGCTGTCGCTGCGCAGGCGCCGGGGCGACCGCCCGCCCTCAGCCTGTGGCGGCGCCCCGTCATCTGGCTGCTCGCGGTCGCTGTCATCGGCTGCGACCTTGGCGGCGGCGGGGGCGGTGGCCCTGCGGATCCCCCCCTACCAAAGCGCAGGCAATACACGCCCGAGCACGTCACGGACGCGGTCGCGCGGGGTGCAGAGTTGTACAGCCAGTGGGGCTGTGCGCTGTGCCACGGCGAGGCTGGCAAGGGCGGCGTTGCGAACCCGAACAGCGAGACCGGTGGCGAGATCGTTGGCCTCACCCGCGCCAAGGCGGGCTACTCCGCCGAGCAGCTCCACGCGCGCATCGCAGAAGGCGTGCCCGAGGTCGGCCGCAAAGGCGGCACGGGCCCAATCCCGCCGCTGCGGATGCCCGCGTATGGCGCGTGGCTCGACGGCGACGAGATCGAGGCGCTCGGCGCGTACGTGTTCAGCTTGTTCCCGAAAGATGAGGAAGCCAGCGGAGACGACTGGGACGACGAGGACGAGGAAGGTGGCGACATTCCGGCACCGGTCACGGCCGCCGTCCCCGCCGCCGACGCCGCTACGCCAGCCGCGACGGTCCAACCATGACCCTCGGTCGACGGTCCAAGTGGGTGTGGGCGGCGACGGCCGTCGCGTTCTGCGGCTCGGCCGCCGGAGCGGTGTGGCTCTCGCCGCGCCCAACCCGGCAACCGCTGCCGTACAACCACGCGGCCCATACGGCCAAGTCTGACTGCGTGCTGTGCCACCAGGGATCGCGCGACGGCTTGCGCGCAGGGCTGCCGGGCATCCAGGTCTGCACGGGCTGCCACGCAACGCCGCCCTTCAGAGGTGCCGGCGCGCCAACCCAAGCTCAGTGGCAGGCATGGGACACGGGCGACGGCGATGCCCCGCCCGTCTGGAACCGGCTCTTCCGATTGCCCTCCCACGTCTTTTTCTCCCACCGGCGCCACACGAACGTGGCAGGCCTGCCGTGCGCAAGGTGTCACGGCGATATGAAGGACCGCCGCACGCCGCCGGAGTTCCCGCTACGGACGCTCAAAATGCGCGACTGCATCGGCTGCCACGAGGCGGAGAAGGTCACGACGGACTGTGCGAGGTGCCACCGATGAGACAGCTCGTTGAGTTGAACTCTGTGTGCGCGGCACGGAGGCGCCGACGATGAAACGCCGCGACTTCTTCACTGTTATTGGCGGCGCCGCCGCTGGCATTACCATCGGCCGGGCCGGGCTCGCCAACCTGTTGCCGCCGCGGGTCGACCCGGCTGCGAGGCGACCGTCTCTGACAGCAACGCCATCGGAGCGAGAGGCCATCAGCGTGTGCGGCGGCTGTGCGGCGGGCTGCTCGGTCCTGCTGCGAGTTGTCGACGAGCGCATTGTCGGCATGCGCGGCAGCCCTCGTGACCCGCTCGGGATGGGGGGCGTGTGCCCCCGCGGGCTCTCCGAGGTCGCCGCGTTCTACGAGCCGGACCGACTGCTGGGGCCGGTCGCGTTCAGCCGCGGGTCCCAGCGCACGGCGCACCGGATTGAGTGGAAAGCGGCGCTGGCGAAGCTCGACGAGCCGGTGGTCAAGCTCGTGGCCGCGGGCCGCGGCGCGCGGATCGGCGTGGCGCTGTCTTCAGGGCGCGGGGTGACTTCAGCCGTCGCGACCAGCGTCCTGGCTTCGCTCGGCTCGCCCCACGTCTATGCCGTCGATCCGCTGCGCGACGAAGCGGTCCGGCCGACGTCGACGATGCTCTTCGGCCAGCCGGTCGCTCCCGGCTACGACCTCGAGCGGACCGACGTGATCTTCGCGTTCGGCGCGGACGTCCTGGAGGGGTGGCTGTCGCCGAGCTTCGTTGCGCGTCGGTTCGGGCGAGGTCGCACCGGACCGCGGCAACTGCAGCTGGTGTACGTTGGCAGCCACCTCACGCAGACGGCGATGCGCGCCGATGACTGGATCCGGTGCCGGCCCGGCACCGAGGCGACCGTCGCGCTCGCGCTCGCCGGCCAGCTGCTGGACACCGGGTCGGGCTCAAAGAGTGCCCTTGAAGCCGTCGCAGGGCTGCGCGGGTTCGCCGACGAGGAAGGGGGGCAACGCGAGGGGGTCGGTGCTGCGCTGCGCAGGGACTACACCGTCGCTGCGGCCGCGCAGCAGTCCGGCGTTCCAGCCGCGGAGATTCGCAGGCTCGCCCGCGTTTTCGCGGCGGCAAGCGCACCGGTGGCGATCGGTGAGCGTACCGCGGGGTCGGCGGGCATGTTTGGGCTCGCCGCGGTCCACGTCTTGAACATCGTTGCCGGCCGCGTTGGCCGTGAAGGTGGCGTGTTTTTGCCGCGCCCGGCGCCGGTCGCGGCGCTCCCTGGTGCGGCGGCGGTGCCCGGCAGGCTCGACGCCCCTCCCATCAGCCGGGTCGCCGGCACGTCGATCTGGCGCGTGTTTCGTGAGCTCGCGCTCGCCAACAAACCACCACCGTTCGATGTGTTGTTGCTCGAAGACGGCGCGGCTCTCGGCGATCTGGGCGAGGGCGACCCGGCCTTTGCGCTGCTGCGCAAGATACCGCTGATTGTGTCGGCGGCCACGGGCCTTGACGCATCCACTGCCGTCGCGGACCTGGTGTTGCCGGCCACCACGACGTTCGAACAGACGGTCGATGTGGAGCCGGCGTCGAGCGGGCCGTTCAGCGCCGTCGCAGCGGCCGAGGCTGCGGTGCCTCGGCTAGTCGATGGTCGACCGTTCGCCGACGTGCTGCTGCACCTCGGGCGGGCGGCTGGCAAGCTCACGGCGGACGCACCGAAGGACGTGGCAGCGGCCGTGCGTCACCGGCTGAGCGGGCTCGCCAGCGCCGAGCACGGGCTGGCATACACGACACCGTACAGCGAACGGTGGAACGCCCACGCGGCTGGGCGCGCCAACAGCCCACCCGGCTCCGATGCCGGTGACGGCAAGAACGCCGACGCGTTCGTTGCCGCAGTGCTCGCTCAGGGCGGCTGGGTTGATCCACGCGCGGAGCTGTCGCCGCCAACCGCCGCCCGGCCGATCGCGGTGCACGGCTTGGTGCGCCTCCGCCAACAATCCGTCGCCGGGCTCTTTCGGATGCCATCTGACGAACGTGCTTGGCTGCCCCGCTCCGAGCACGCAGCGCCGGCGACCAACCCGCCCCAGACCTTGGCGCTGCAGCCGATTCCGGTCGGCACCCTCAACGGCCGCGGGGCGCCCAACCGCCCCGCCTTGCTGCAGACAGCCGCTCCCCATGTGCAGGCCGGCTTTCGGCCGTGGGCGGCGCTCAACCCCGCCGACGCTCGGCCGCGCGGCATCGCCAACACCGACATCCTGCGCCTCGAGACCGCCCACGGCGCGATCGAGGTCGAGGCGCGCGTCACGGAGGGAGCCAGGCCCGGCACGATCGCGGTGCCATGGGCCCCGTGGGCGCGCGGCACCGGCCGCTACCTCACACATTGGACAGCCGGCGCTGAGCGCCTTGCGCAAGGAGTTGCCAGCGACGCGATCGGCGCGCGCACCGTCGGCGGTTTACCCGTCAAAGTCGCTCGCACCGGGAGGAAAGCATGAGTCGCTGGGGAATGGTCGTGGACCTCGGGGCGTGCACCGGCTGCGGCGCGTGCGGCGTTGCTTGTCGGCAAGAGAACAATGTGCCAGACGTCGACGAACGCACGTGGCGCAACGGCCGGCAGCGAGACTGGCTGCAGCTGGTGACAAAGGTCGAGGGTCGGTACCACGACGCGCAGGTCGAGTCGTATCCCCTGATGTGCCTGCACTGCGACGACGCTCCATGCACCAAGGTCTGCCCGGTCGGCGCTACCTACAGCGACGAGGAGGGGCTGGTCGCCCAGATCTACGACCGGTGCATCGGGTGTCGGTACTGCACAAACGCCTGCCCATACTCCGTCAAGACCTTCAACTGGCTCGATCCCGTGTGGCCGCAGGGGACAGAACGCCGCCAGAACCCCGACGTTTCGGTCCGTCCTCGCGGCGTGGTCGAGAAATGCACGATGTGCCACCACCGCCATCAAAAAGCCGACGATCGCGCCAGGTTCGAGGGTCGAGAGCTCAGGCACGGCGACTACACGCCGGCCTGCGTCGAAATCTGCCCGGCGGGCGCGATGATATTCGGCGACCTCGATGACCCCGAGAGCGAAGTCTCCAAGAGATCGGAAGACAAGCGCGCCTACAGGTTGATGGAGGAGCTCGGCACCGAGCCCAAGGTCGTGTTCCTACGCCCACACGGCAAGAGGTCATGACTATGTCCCCAAGCCACACGACCATGTCCACAAGCCCCATGACGATGTCCACAAGCCAACCGCAGCCGACCGCGCCAGCCGCCGAGATGACTGTGCACGAGCGAAAAATCTTCGCTCACATCACCACCACCGGTGTTGGTTTCAAGGTCTTGTACGTCATTTTCGCGGCGGTGGCAGCGTGGGCTTTGGCGGCGTGGATCTGGCAGATCGTGCACGGCCTGGGTGTCACAGGCATGAACCGACCGGTGTACTGGGGCATCTACATCACCAACTTCGTGTTCTTCATTGGCATCTCGCACGCTGGCACGTTGATCAGCGCGATCCTGCGCCTGTCGATGGCCGAGTGGCGGCGCAGCATCACGCGCATGGCCGAGGTGATCACAGTGCTCGTGATCGCTTTTGGCGCCGGCAACATCATCGTCGACCTGGGACGCCCCGAAAGGCTGCTGAACATCATCTTGCACCCGAACTTCCGCTCGCCGCTGCTGTGGGACGTCTGCTCCATCAGCGTCTATTTGATCGGCTCGGCGACGTATCTTTTCTTGCCGATGTTGCCCGACCTTGTGCGGCTCGAACGTCACATCGGCGGCTGGCGGCGGCCACTCTATCGTGCGCTGCGGATGGGGTACCGGGACACGCCCGAGCAGCGGGAGAAGTTGGAAGGGTTCATCGCTCGGCTCGCCGTCATCGTCATCCCGATCGCGGTGAGTGTGCACACGGTGATTTCGTGGATCTTCGCGATGACGATTCAGCCGATGTGGCATTCCACGATCTTCGGCCCTTATTTCGTGTGTGGGGCGATCTTCAGCGGCATCGCCGCGATCCTCACGTTCATGGTGGTGCTGCGCAAAGCGTTCCACCTGGAGGAGTACCTTTTGCCGGTGCACTTCGACTACCTGGGGCGTCTGCTCATGGTGATGACATTGTTCTGGTTGTACTTCACTTTCGCCGAGCACTGGACGACCTGGTACGGGAACGAGCCAGACGAGATGGCCGTGTTTCGCTCGAAGGTCACCGGCGAGTTCGCCCCGCTCTTCTGGACGATGGTCGGCGCCTGCTTCGTCGTGCCGTTCACGCTGCTCTCCCGCAAAGCCTGGCGGTGCAATCCGACCATCATGCTAATCGTGTCGATCAGCATCAACATCGGGATGTACCTGGAGCGCTACACCATCATCGTGCCGACGCTCGTCAACCCCCGTGTCTTCATCACCCCCCCGCACTATCAGCCGAGCTGGGTGGAGTGGTCGATCCTGGCCGGTTGCTTCGCCGGCTTCCTGCTCTGCTACATGACGTTTGCCAAGCTCTTTCCGCTGATCTCCGTGTGGGAAGTAGAGGAGGGGATTGAGCGCGGAGCGCAAGAGGGCGCGGCCCGGGTACGAGGCTATTTTCCGTCCGTCAGCGAGCCGGCGGCGCGACTTGAACCAGGAACAGACGGCGGCGTGCAGCCGCGGGAGGCCGGAGGCATGGGACAACCCGCCGCCAAACGAGGCCCGAGACTTCCCGCCCGGGAGGAGACATGAGAGTCCGAAGAATGCAACTGAGGCGGCCGTGGTCCAGCGTGCCCCTTGCCGCTGTGGTCTTGCTGTTCTCGGCGCAGGGGCTCGCGATCGCGTCCCCGGCGGATTCGGAGCCGACCGCTGACGCGTCCAGCGACGACGACGACGACTTCGACGCCCCGGGTCCGGTCGATCGAAAACCACGTATTTCCGGAGTTTTAGCGGCGTCGCACCGAACCACGTTGTTCGACGACAACAAGCTGCCGGACGGCGAGCCGCTACCCGACGAGTATACGTTCCAGGTCGAGCACACGCACCTGAAGTTCAGCGGTGACCTCACCGAGAAGCTGAGCTGGGAGGTGCTGCCCTGCGTGACCCACATGAACGGCTTCAGCGTGATCACAGCGCACTTCTCGTACGAGATCGCGAGGCCGCTGCACATCACGTTCGGTCGTTTCCTGTTGCCGTTCGGTCAGTTCAATGTCCGTAGCCTGCCGGGCAGTTTCGGCACGGTCTCGCGACCGCTTTTGTACCAGAGCCACGAAGACCGGACGATCACAGTCGCCGGAGCGACCCCGAGGACGTTTATCTTTTCGCCCCGTGACGACACCGGCGTGCTCGCTTCGGGCAGCCTGTGGTTCGGCGCTGACGACACGGTGCAGCTCTCCTACTCGGCGTACTTCACCAACGGTTTGCGCGGCACGTCCGACACGATGGCGCGCTTTTGGGATGACAATAACAACGGCAAGCAGCTCGGCGGCCGGATCAGCCTGCGCTACAACGGCAGTAAGCTGACGGCCACGATCGGGGCTTCGGGGCTCACCAACCAGTACGAGCGTTCCCTCGCGCAGCGGGCGTGGGGCGTCGATTTTGCGCTGGCCTTTCAATACGCGACGGCGCGGCGCGTCAGCTTGCGCGGCGAATGGGTCGACACCAGCCGCGAGATCGTGCCCAACAAGGAGCTCGACAAGGGTGACGCCGGCACCAGCGGCGCCTACGTGACGGTAGAAGCCGCGATCACCGACACGCTCGGCGTTTTCTACCAGTTCGACACACTCACTGAGCGCGTGCCGCACGCGATGCTCAATGAAGGTTTCCGTGACCTCGAGTTGACGACGAACCGGCACGTGGCGGGTGTTTCTGTGGCCCTCGAGCAGTTCCTGCACGTGAGGCTCGAGTATGGCAGGTGGTTGGAGCCGCTCGGTGTGCCGAACGCGCACCGGGTGTCGCTGCAGACGATAGTGAGCTTCTAGGCGAGGGAGGACAAAAATGAACAAGCGACAACAGTCCCAATGGACACGCGGGTTGGCGCTGACCACCGCGCTGACGCTCTTAGCGGCGGCAGGGCTGGGCGGCTGCGTCGGCGAGAGCTCTCCGGCAGCGTTCCTGACCGAAGGCGCGAACGCGTACCGCGGCGGCCGGCTCTGGGACAAGTGGTGGCATGTGCCCGACGTGAAGGAAGGCATCGAGCCCGGCGCGACCGTCAAAGTCGGCGACGAGGACGTGAAATCGTCCTTGCCGACAGACAACCCGCTCTACGCGACCAACACGGCCGGGAACAAGCGCGCCGGTTCGCAGACGTGGCGCTGCAAGGAATGCCACGGCTGGGACTACAAGGGCGTCGACGGCGCGTACGGCAAGGGCAGCCACAAGACTGGATTCGCGGGCGTTTGGGGGGCGAGGGACAAAAGCGCGGCAGAGCTCTTCAACGCGATCGCGAAAGGTACCGGCGTAAGCGGAGGGGCGGAAGGTCACGCGTTCGGCAAAGTGCTGAAGGACACGGACATCGCCGACCTGGTCAAGTTCATCCGCGAGGGCACCATCGACACAGGCTTGGTGGTATCCGCGGACAAGCTGCCCGTCGGCGACAAGGACTCCGGCAAGAAGCTGTACACCGACCATTGCGGCAAGTGCCACGGCAGCGGCGGCGACAAGCTGAACTTCGTGAGTGGCAGCTACGCCTCAGAGTATCTGTACGACATCGCGATGGGCAACCCGTGGGAGTTCACCCACAAGGTCCGTTTCGGCCAGCCCAAGGGCGATATGCCCGACGGCGCGGCCAAGGCGTACCTTCTCAAAGATGTCGCGGACATCCTTGCTTACGCACAGACGCTGTCCGTTCCAGGGCTCGCTGAGGCTAGCCGGACGCGTGGCGGCGTGCTGTGGGACAAGTGGTGGAAGGTCAACGATGTTGCAGAGCCCACGAAAACCAACCCACTTTACGAAGACAAGAAATACAACACGCTCGGCGGCAAGAAGTCCGGCGCCACGACCTGGCGCTGCAAGGAATGCCACGGCTGGGACTACAAGGGTGTCGACGGGGTCTACGCCAACGGCAGCCACGCCACCGGAATCAAGGGAGTCTGGGGTGCCGTCGACTACGATGCGGCCAAGCTCAAGGCGATCATCGGCGAAGGCAAGCTGCCGGACGGCACGGTGCTCAAGGGGCACGACTTTGGCACCGCCAAGCTGCTGAGCTCCCACGACGTCGCTGACCTGGCGCTCTTCATCAAGCACGGCTTGGTCGATCCGTCGCCGTATGTCTCGGCGCCGACCAAAACCTCCAAGGGCAACGCCGCGTTGGGGAGTGGTTTGTACAACGGCAACTGCGCCACGTGCCACGGCAAGGACGGGCTGCGCGTCAACTTTGGTCACGACGACCCGGGCGAGACCGAGTATGTCGCCGATGTTGCGCGCGACAACCCGTGGGAGCTTACGCACAAGATCCGCTGGGGGCAGCCCGGTTCCGCCAAGGAGTCCGAAGAGATGGAAGAAGACCTCGGGATCAAGACGGGCCACATGCCGAACAGCCTCGACGCGGGCTACGACGACAAGGCCATCGCCGCCATAGTCGCTTACTGCCAGACATTGCCGGGTGCCGCCGAGCGTGGCGGGCAGGCGTGGGACAAGTGGTGGCAGGTGTCCGGCGTCAAGCAGCCGATCACGCCTGGCGGCGCCGTCACGGACAAGGACGGCAAGGTCACCAAGAGCAGCCTCGCGACGACAAACCCGCAATACGTAGGGAACCCGGCCGGCAGCAAGCGTTCCGGAGCAGACACCTGGCGCTGCAAGGAGTGTCACGGCTGGGACTACAAGGGGGCCGCGGGTGCCTACGCGAAGGGCAGCCATCGGACCGGTTTTGCGGGGGTTTGGGGCGCGAAAAACAAGGCTGACAAGGACATCCGCGACGCGATCTTCGCGGGCAAGCTGAGCTCGGGGACAGTCGCCGCCCACGCCTTCGGGCCTGTCATCGGCGACGCGGTCATCCGCGATCTGGTTCACTTCATCAAGCACTTGCCAGACTGGAATACGGAGGTCGTGGACCCAGCAACGAAGGGCGTGCGCGAGAAGTACGTGAAGCTCCCCGCAGGGGCGACGGGCACACAGATGGTGGAGCGCTCGCGCGACGCGAACATGTTGCTCGGTCTGGCGAAGTTCGAGAACGACTGCGCGGGTTGCCACGGCTCGGACGGCCGCAAGATCAACTTCAAGGAGAGCAAAGGCGGCTTGGAGTACCCGGGCTCGATCGCGCGCGACAATCCATGGGAGCTGCTGAACAAGATCGCCCACGGACAGGCCCAGAGTACGCCGACCATGCCGACGGCGATCGGCAAGGGGTACACGATGGACGACATGGCTGATCTGTTGCTCTACATCCGAACACTGCCCGACAAGTAGTCGCGCTGCAGGAGACAATCATGAGACGATGGCTCGTTGTAATTCCGGTCGCCTTGTCGGCTGCAGTTAGCGGTGGTTGTATGGTCCAAGTGGACGAGGTTGCCGCCCCTCGCGTTCCGACCGCTGCCGCTGGCGGCGGTGGTGCCGGCGTCGGGTTCGTGGGCGGCGTCCAGCCGGTGCTGCTGGAGTTCTGCGGTCAGTGCCACAGCCCGGGCTCGAAGTCAGGCGACATAGACTTGACAACGTACGACTCGGTGCTGGCTTCCGGCATGATCGTTGGCGGTGCCCCGGACAACTCGAAACTGGTGGCGATGATGGAGACAAAGGCCATGCCGCCGCCAGGGAGCCCGAAACCAACCCCAGAGCAGATCGCTGTTGTGCGGGCCTGGGTTGCGGCCGGAGCGCAGGCTGATTAGCAAAATTGAGAACGAGGTGGGCTGCGTGTCGAGAGCAGGCAACCCTCGGATCCGGGCACGCAGATGCGGCGTGCGCAAGGACCTGAACGCACCTCACGACTGCAACCTGGGAGCACAGAGATGAGCGTGATCAAGTCAAAGAACAGCACTGTTGTGGGCGCCGTCGTCATGGTCGTCGCGTTGGCGGTCGCCACGGCCGCGATGAGCGCGGACAAGAAGAAGTTTGCCGCGGACAAGGGACCGGCGACCGTCGATGTCAGCAAGTACCCGGCTTCGATTCAGGCGAAGTACAAGGTCTTCGCCACCCGCTGCAGCACGTGCCACACCAGGGCCCGAGCGCTGAACACCGACATGACAAATGCGGGCTGGAAGCGGTACGTCAAGCGGATGATGAACAAGCCCGACAGTGGTATCTCGCCCAAGAGTGGCAAGGCCATCTACGGCTTCTTGAAGTACTATCAGCGCGTCAAGGACAAGCGAAAGGCGGCGCGGAAGAAATAGCTGGAGTACGGCAGTTGAGTCCCGTCGCGCGGCGTGTTCTCGGGTCAGTACGACAGGCGAACCTCAGGCTAGCGTTACCATGCGACGAAGACACATCCCGACAACACTTGCGCTCGTGATCTTGACGGCGTGGCCTGCGGCGAGCGATGGCAAGCCGCGCCACAGCAAGAGGCAGTCGACCGCGCGGGCACCACCCAGTGCCAAGGTGAGCGCGCGCCCGGTCGTCCGCGCAGCGACGCCGCACGCCCTGCTGCGCGGCCCGGTCACCCCTCTCGCAGGCCTCGTCGCCGAAGCTATCGGCCGTCACCCCAACCTCCAGCACAGGCGCCAGCTGCGGGCGGCGTCCGCCGAGGTGGCGTCGCGAGTCGGCAGCCTGCCCGATCCAATCCTGGCCGCGTCACCGTCGAACTTCCGCACCGACGTGCCGAGCCTCTCGAGCAGCCCAATGACGGGCGTAGTGGTCGGCCTCTCGCAGAAGATCCCGCTGCCGGGCAAGCTCCGACGGCGCGCCGCCGTCGCGCGCGCTGCCGAGCAAGTCGCCCTGCAAGAGGTGCTTGTGCGCCGCGCCGCGATCGCGCTGCAGGTGCGCGAGCGCTACTGGTCGCTGCACCTCGCCGAGCGCACCCTGGCGATCATCGACCTTCACGTCCGGATCGTCGACCAGCTCGTCGGGGTGGTGACGGCGCGTTTCGGGACCGGCAACAGCAATCAGCAAGATGTTCTGCAGGCGCAGGTCGCGCACAGCCGCGCCCGAGCCTGGCTCACGGAGGCCGAGCAAGGGGTGATCACAGCTCGCCGGCAGCTCAACAGCGCCGCGGGTCGGGCGCCGGCCGCCTCTCTGGGCCTCACCGCGGCGCCGCCCGCGCCGACAGCGGTCGTCACCGGAAGCGCGAAAACGTCGGTTGCTGAACGCCTGCTGCTGAAAAACAACCCGCGCCTTGGCGCCGCCGGGGCTCGCAAGCTGTTGGCTGAGCGCGCGCTGGACGAGGCGCGCTACGACCGCTGGCCGGACCTGGGCGTGGGCCTCTCCTACCGCTTTCGAGGCGCGACACCGGGCGACGCCAGCGACGGTGCGGACATGGTGTCCGGCCTCGTTCATGTCTCGTTGCCCGTGTTCTTGGCCCAAAAGCAGGCCGCCCGCGTGCGTGAGCGCGGCCACCAGCTCGCTGCCGCCAAGGCACACGTCGCCGACACGCAGCTGCGGGTAACGACCGCGCTGCGCAGCTTGCGCGACCAACTCGCCCGCCTCAACCGCGAGCTCGCCCTGGTCAAGAAGGAGCTGCTGCCTCGCGCAGATGCGGCCCTCAACGCGAGCATCGCCGACTATCAATTCGCCAAGGTGGGCTTCGTCGCCGTGCTGCAAAACTGGCAGACCAAGCTGGACGTTGAGCTGTGGCACGAGCGCCTGCTCGTGCAGCGGGCCATCAACCTCGCCCGCACCCGTGCCCTGACGGAGCGCCAGCGCGAGCGAAAGCCGCGACCTGCTCACGCGCCGCGGGCCTCTCCCCAGCAGGAGTCAAGATGAACCCCGCTCACCCCGCGCCAGCACCCCTCTCCGCGACCCGCCTGGACGGCCTCAGCGTTGTGTTGATTGTCGCCGCGCTCACGTGCGTCGCGGGCTGCGATGACGCCGAGCCAGGGAAGATGCCGGGGATGAGCGCCGCGGCGCCTGCGACCAAGAGCGGCAAGAAGATCGTCTTCTACCGCTCGCAGATGGACCCCAACACGATCTCCACCAAGCCGGGCAAGGACAGCATGGGGATGGACCTCGTGCCCGTGTACGAAGGCGACCCGGCGGCCGACCTGAACACGATCCAGATCAACGGCGCGACGATGCAGCGCATGGGCGTCCGCATCGGCACGGTCAAGCGGCAAAAGCTCACGCGCGTCGTCCGCGCGTTGGGCCGGCTCGCGTTTGACGACAAGCGCGTGGCGACCGTCAACATGAAGTTCGACGGCTGGATCGAGCGGCTCTATGTCAACGAGACAGGTCAGAAGGTGAAGCGGGGCCAACGCATGTTGTCGGTCTACAGCCCCGAGCTGTTGGCCAGTCAGCTGGAATACCTCCAGATCCTGAAGACGACGCCCCCAGGCCCACACTCGGCTCACATCGTGTCGGCTGCGGCCGAGCGGTTGGTGCGTTTTGACGTGCCGCGGAGCTTCGTCCGCCGCCTCAAGCGCAAGCGCCGCGCGAGCCGGAGGATCTCGTTTCACGCGCCAGTCGGCGGCTATGTCATCCACAAAACTGCGCTCGAGGGCACTTTCGTCAAGACCGGCGCGCCGCTGTTCACGATCGCCCAGATCGACGCGCTGTGGGTGCTCGCGGACATCTACGAGTTCGACGCACCTTGGGTTCACGCAGGCCAGGACGCCACGATTGAATTCGACTACCTGCCGGGCACCGTGCAGGAGGCCAAGGTGGACTACGTCTACCCGACGCTCAACGCAAAGACCCACACGCTGCAGGTGCGGCTACTGCTGAAGAACCCGCGCGCAACGCTCAAACCCGGCATGTTCGCGACCGTGCGGATCCACGCCAATCCCGTGGGCGAGACGCTCGTGTTGCCGCTTGAGGCGGTCATTCGCAGCGGCGAGCGCAGCGTCGCGTTTGTCTACAAGGGCGATGGTCGCTTCGAGCCGCGAGAGCTCAAGCTCGGCGTGCGCGGCGATCAGACCTACCAGGTGCTGGCGGGGCTGGAGGAGGGCGAAAAGATCGTGCTGTCGGGCAACTTCCTGCTCGACAGCGAGAGCCGGCTCAAAGAGGCCGTCAAGAAGATGCTCGGCGGCAACATCAAGCCCAAGCCTGCGCGCGGCGGGTCGACAGAGGGCACGAAGGGCATGAAGGGCATGAAGGGCATGAAGGGCATGAAGGGCATGAAGGGCATGAAGGGCATGAAGCCGGCGCCGGGCGCCAAGGCGAACGCCGCAGCCGCAGCCCGCCGCAAAGCGGACATGGACGCGCGCATGAAAGCCTTGCCCAAGGGCAAGCCGCTGACGCCGGAGATGAAAGCGGAGATGAAGGCGCTGCAGGCAGAGCCGTCCATGATGGCGCCGATGGTGGGGCCGGACGGCAAGCCGCGAACCCCGAGCATGGACCAGGACGACGGCGCCGCGGCCCAGGAACCCGGCACGAAGCTCAAAGCTGCCGGCACCGCAACGACAGCAGCACCGGTCGCCGGGTCAGCAGCCTCCTCGCCCGCAAAGGCGAAGACCGCGAGTCGCGGGCGGTCGGCCAAACGGCGCACAAAGAAGTAGGCCGCTCAACTCTGGCCACACGGCCGGACGCCGCTTTGCCCCTGTCCACGCTGGCGCGAAAGGAGAGCCCCGATGCTCGCTCAACTCATCGAAGCTGCGGTTCGCAACCGGTTGCTGACCGCGATCCTCGTCGGGCTCGCGCTGGTCGGCGGTGGCTACGCGACGTACTCGATCCCGCTCGACGCCGTGCCGGACCTGTCAGACGTGCAGGTCGTCATCTTCACGGACTTCCCGGGCCAGTCGCCGCAGGTTGTCGAGGATCAGGTCACCTACCCACTGACGACGACCATGCTCTCGGTGCCCAACGCGAGCGTCGTGCGCGGGTACTCGTTCTTTGGACTGAGCTTCGTCTACATCATCTTCAAAGATGGCACAGACATGTATTGGGCCCGCTCCCGCGTGCTCGAATACCTCAACTACGTCTCCAAACAGCTCCCCGGCGGCGTCAACCCGGCGCTCGGGCCCGACGCGACGGGCGTAGGCTGGGTCTACGAGTATGCCCTCAAGAGCGATCGCCACGACCTGCAGCAGCTGCGCTCGATCCAGGACTGGCAGCTCCGTTACGAGCTGCAGCAGGTCGGCGGCGTGTCCGAAGTGGCCAGCATCGGCGGTTTCGTCAAGCAATACCAGGTCACTGTGGATCCCCAAAAGCTGGAGGCGTACGGCCTGTCGATCAAGGCGGTGCAAAAGGCGATCGCGGCGAGCAACCGCGATGTCGGTGGACGTGTTATCGAGCTGGCCGAGTCGGAATACATGGTGCGCAGCAAGGGCTACCTGCGCGGCGTCGCCGATCTGCTCGGCATCTCGCTGGGCGTGAGCAAGAACCATGTGCCGGTCCGCTTGGCTGACGTCGCAGACGTCCGTGTCGGCCCGGAAATCCGGCGCGGCCTGGCGGAGCTGGACGGCGAAGGCGAGGTCGTGGGCGGCGTGGTCATCGCTCGTTTCGGAGCCAACGCCAAGGAGGTGATCGAGAACGTCAAGAAGCGCATCGAAGAGCTCAAGCCGACGCTGCCCAAAGGCGTGCAAATCGTCCCGGTCTACGATCGCTCGTCTCTTATTGAGCGGGCCGTGGACACGCTCAAGGACAAGATCCTCGAAGAGTGCCTGATCGTCGGGCTCGTGTGCCTGCTCTTCCTGTTTCACGTGCGCAGCGCCTTCGTGGTCATCTTCACGCTACCAAGCGGCATCCTGCTCGCGCTGTTGGCCATGCGGACCCAGGGGCTCACAGCCGACATCATGAGCCTCGGCGGCATCGCCATCGCGATCGGCGCCATGGTGGACGCGGCCATCGTCATGATCGAGAACATGCACGCCCACATCGAGAAGAATCCCGACGGTGACCGCTGGCAAATCGCCGTCGAGGCCTCCAAAGAGGTGGGGCCGTCGCTGTTCTTTTCGCTGCTGATCATCGCCGTCTCCTTTCTGCCTATCTTCGCGCTGGAGGGGCAAGAGGGCCGACTCTTCAAGCCCCTCGCTTTCACCAAGACGTACGCCATGCTTGGCGCGGCGATCCTCAGCATGACCATCGTGCCCGTGCTGATGGGGTTGCTGGTGCGCGGCAAGATCCACCCGGCGGAGAGCAACCCGATCAACCGCTTCCTGACCTGGATCTACCGGCCGACACTGTCGCTGGTGCTGCGCCACCCCTGGCCTGTCCTGGTGGCGTGCGTCGCGCTTCTCGTGGCTACGACCTGGCCCGCCAAGCAGCTCGGCAGCGAGTTCATGCCGCCGCTCAACGAGGGTGACATCCTGTACATGCCGTCGCTGATGCCAGGCGCCTCGATCGGCACGGCGAAACAGATCCTGCAGGCGACCGACGCGATGATTAAAGAGGTCCCCGAGGTCGACACTGTCTTTGGCAAGGCCGGCCGCGCCCAGACAGCGACCGATCCCGCGCCCCTCTCCATGCTGGAGACGGTGATTCACCTCAAGCCCGAGGAGCAGTGGCGGCCGGGCATGACCATCGAGAAGCTCGTCGACGAGCTGGACATGAAGGTGCGGTTGCCGGGGGTGACAAACGCCTGGACCATGCCCATCAAGACCCGCATCGACATGCTCTCCACCGGGATCAAGACGCCGATCGGGATCAAGCTCATCGGCCCGGATCTCAAGGTGATTGGCGACATCGGCCTGCAGATCGAGTCAGCGCTTCGGGAGCTGCCGAACACCGCCTCGGTCTACGCGGAGCGCGTCAGGGGCGGCAACTTCCTCGACATCGACATCAACCGCGACGCGGCGGCGCGTTACAACATTCGCATCGACACGATCCAGGCGGTGATCTCGTCTGCCCTCGGCGGCATGAACGTCACGATGACGGTCGAGGGGCTGGAGCGCTACCCGGTGAACGTGCGCTATCCGCGCGAGCTGCGCGAGTCCCTCGAGGCGATCCGCAGCGTGCTGGTCTACTCGCCGATGGGCCACCACGTGCCGCTGGGCGAGCTGGCGACGCTCAAGTTCACCAAGGGCCCGCCGGTCATCAAGACGGAGGGCAGCCGACCGACCGGCTGGATCTACGTCGACGTCTCGACGACGGACCTGGGCGGTTACGTCGCGGAGGCGCAGAAGCTCGTCAAGGACAAGATCTCCATCCCGCCAGGCTATCGCATCGTGTGGAGCGGCCAGTTCGAGTACATGGAACGCGCCGCCGCGAGACTGCGCGTGATCATCCCGATCACGCTTGTCCTGGTGTTCTTGCTGCTGTTTATCCACTTCGGCGAGCTCTCGGGGCCTATCATCGTCATGGGGCTGCTGCCGTTCGCGGTGGTCGGCGCGATCTGGCTGCTCTGGTACCTGGACTTTGACATGAGCGTGGCGGTCTCGGTCGGATTCATCGCGCTGTCGGGCGTCGCGGCAGAGATGAGTGTGGTGATGCTCGTTTACCT
>Ga0114933_10001883_pt1 | contig 22702 bp, 14 predicted proteins | sample 4SBtaG_FD_89691 | JGI IMG/M metagenome (GOLD analysis project Ga0114933, IMG submission 89691) | Deep subsurface microbial communities from Kolumbo volcano to uncover new lineages of life (NeLLi) - 4SBTROV12_W25 metaG | ecosystem: Environmental > Aquatic > Marine > Volcanic | place: Kolumbo... | reverse complement strand
TAGCTGGGGCTGACGGAGGATGCGGAAAACGAAGCGCAGCGACGATGGACGACGTAAGCTAAGATATAGCGTGAAATGAATATTCGTATCTCCATCAACGCCATCTGCTTATTTTTGATGCTTATAGGCATCACCAGAAACGACTCATGTCTGGCTCAGTCTCCAAACCAAGCAGATCAGGCTGGTAAAACGGAAAAAGCAGACAAAGCGGATTCACTTAAGAATTGGCTCAGCGACCTGTCTTCAAAGACGTTCTTCGATCGCGAGCAAGCTACATTGAATCTGATTGATCAAGGAACATCAGTGATCGATCTGCTTGTTGCTTCGATCCCTATGCAGAATTACGAAGGGACGTCGCGTGTGATGTTCATTCTTCGGCAGCTTGCACTAAAAGCGACTGGCGAGAATATCGAAATCGCAAGAGAAGCTCTGGAACAACTCGCGGAAAGTGAATCACGTCGGATCTCCAGACGAGCATCGACGGTTCTGGATGAATTGAATGAAATTCGGCAAGGCGAAGCCGTGAAGCAGATTGTGGCACTTGGTGGTAGTGTTAACCGCGAGAGCATTCCAGTTGGTCAACAGTTTATGACGTTTCTTACTGTCCGCATCGGTGAAGAATGGACAGGTGGCGTTGATGATCTGAAACATCTTAAATGGATTGGTCAAGCAGAGGCTATCCATGTCGAAGGTGAACAGGTCACAGATGACTGGCTATTTCATATCGGCAAGATGCGAAACCTAAAGAGCCTGATCATCAAGCGTGGCAAAGTAAGTGACGTCGGCATCGATCATCTAATTAACCTGCAAAAGCTGATTAATGTTGAATTCTTTTATGTTGAGATTGGTAATCCAAGTGTTGACACGATCCTGAAGTGGAAACAAACCTTGCAGTACCTGAAGATCTACGGATCGACTATGACCGAGGAAATGCCTGACCGAATTAAGGCCGGCATTCCTGGCATTGATTTAGACTTTCGGCTCGGCGCGTTTCTGGGAGTTGCATGCCCTCGCCCACCGGATCCGTGCTTTGTTTCATCAATCCAGCCAAATTCCGGAGCACTAAAGGCTGGAATCCTCTCGGGTGATTTAATCATTGGGATGGATGATGAAGAGATTAATACTTTCGACGATCTACGCAAAGTGATTAGCCGTTACGCGTCTGGTGACAAGACGGCGGTTGATTTCATTCGCCCGATTGAAACTCGCCTTAAGCAATTCCTGAGAACGGAAGACGTTGAATTTAATATTGAGGTTGAGGACCATCCGAATCGTCTTGGTGCGGTCGTGAAATCCGTACCCGAGGATTCGGCATGGCATAAAGCTGGATTGAAACCCGGCGATGTGATTCGCGAGCTCGATAACGCTGAAGTGTTTTCTGCAAAAGCCTTCAAGGGTGTCTTTGATAACACGGCTGTTGGTCAGGTCATGCGATTGAGCGTGATAACGAAGCATGAAAAACGCCGCGTTGAAGTAACGTTTGGCGAATGGGATTAAGCCTCCCTGTAAACTTGATAGCTGACAGTAATGCCCTGTGGGTTCGGCTACGCCGAGCCGCGCGCTTGCAAAACAAGTGCTATCAGTCCAGTTGGCTGATAATTGCGTCGCCCATCTGCTCTGTAGATAACTCACCGCCGAGGTCCGTCGTCTTATGGTCCGCCATAATTGCAGATTCAACCGCTGTTTGTATTTGCTTCGCAGCAGCAGGTTGCCCCAGATGATCGAGCATCATCACAAGACTTAAAATGGCAGCAACCGGATTGGCGATTCCCTGTCCGGCAATATCCGGTGCTGATCCGTGCACCGGCTCAAACATGGATGGAAATCTCTTTTCTGGATTTACATTGCAACTGGGAGCCAGCCCCAATCCACCTCCAAGAATTCCCCCGAGATCCGTAAGCAAGTCGCCAAACAGATTTGAAGCAACCACGACATCAAATCGCTCCGGCCATCGCACGAAATTCATTACTGCCGCATCGCAATGTTGCCGAACGGTCTCCACATCCGGATAGTCATCCTTAATCTCTTCCAGAATGTCATCCCACATCACATATGAATATCGCTGAGCATTTGACTTCGTTACCATCGTCAGGTGGTTACGTCGTGTACGAGCTTGTTCAAAACCAAAACGCAGGATTCGCTCTACGCCTTTTCGCGTATGCAGTGCTGTTTGAATAGCCACTTCGTCCGGTGTACCCTGCTTGAAACGACCGCCATTATCGATGTACTCGCCTTCCGAGTTTTCTCGAATCACCATAATGTCTATATCGTCCGGTCCTTTACCAGCAAGTACGCTGGTTAATCCCGGCAATAATCGTGCTGGTCGAATGCAAGCGTATTGGTCAAATGCCTGTCGGATCGAGACTAACGGTGCCAAGGAGAGATGGTCCGGCATGTCATCCGGCCATCCAACAGCACCTAGAAATATGGCATCCACGTCGCGTAGCGAATCTACGAACCCGTCAGGTGCAGGCTGTCCGTGCTGCTTCCAATAGTCGTATCCCCAGTCCAAATGCCGTTTAGAAATGGTAAACCCGTGCTGCTCAGCTACCACATCCAAGACTCTAATTGCCTCTCGAGTAACCTCTGGCCCGATGCCATCTCCCGGGTAGACTGCGATTTCATAATTCTGTTGTGACACGATGCGTTGTTCCTGTTACTCAATCTCATCCGTAAACATCAGATTACATTTTAGTTGATGTTGGAGTACCGGTAGTGATGCTAGTTACCTACTCGCTGCCGCAACCACTCGAGCATTACCGTACCGACGCGGGCGAGTGAGACAGCTGAGCAGTTTTGTGGCACATCCTTCGTCGTATGCCAATATGTCGTACGGCCGGAAGATGGCCGTGGATAATCAAAATCGATAATATCGATGGCCGGAATCCTCGCGATTTCATTAAGAGCCAAGTGATCATCTCTAACTTCATGCCGACGGCGTGAAAAGAATTGTCTGATGCCAAGTCTTCTGGCCACACCCCAAACTTCCTGAACAAGATCATTGGCATAACGGCAACTGTTGATCTCCTGATAAAGCTGCAGTTCTTTGTCAGCAACCATGTCAAGAAGCACAGCCGCTTCATATCGCTGATCAAGTGCACCGGCAGCAACCTCGCGGGCGAAATGCTCAGAACCCAAGAAGAATGGATCTCGCTGGCTCTCAAAAACTAACTCTTCGCCGTCAAACAGTACAAAGTCAACGCCGACATTACCTTCAAGGTCCTTCATAAACCGCCCTAATTCGACCAGTAGACCAACCCCGCTAGCGCCATCATTTGCACCGACAAACAGTGCCTTACGTTTTTTGGGATCAGGGTCGTTGTCCGGATAGGGTCGTGTATCGTAATGTGCACAGATCATCACTCGTTTGGCGCGATCTGGATGCCACTGGATTATCATGTTTGCCATCGGAACAGCGCTGCCATCTATGGGATGACGTGCCGAAAACAGTTGCATATCGACTTCAGCACCAAGTTTCTCAAATGTATCAAGCAGCAATTCCTGCTGTTTCCGCATACCATCAGAACCGCTCGTCCGACTGCCAATGGCACACACCTTTTCAAGCATTTTGAAAGCTGCATTTCCATCAAATTCCTGACCGGCGAGAAACGTATCGATGGCTTTCCTAGCAATACTCTGAATCTGTGCAACTGAGTCAGCGGCTTCGATTTCCAGTCGTATATCAGCGGTTATCAGTGCAGTCGCAGTCAGTTCTTTCAGAGCATCACGCCTTGCGGTGATTATGCTCGAGGAGTCGCCTGTGGCCACCAGCGCATCAGCCTCTCCTGCCACTCCGCCGCCGCATCCACCAATCATTACACCAATCACGCCTGTGATCATGGCGCCAAGTGCCAAGACCATGGCATGCTTCGATCTGGAAATGAATACATTCATCTTTAACTACTCAGACTGAGTATTACAAAAAAAGCCCGCCCTACCATATTCGCGGGCGGGCGGGCCATCTAATTGGATCATACCACGACATCCACAGTCATACACGATTGCGGAAACCATGAAACCAAACTAACCAGCTAGACGTTGTTGTGCCTTATACAAATATGGATTCATTGTTGGATCGTTGTACATTTTGAATTGTCGGTATGTACGATGAGCCATTTTTCCCGCGTAGATATCATCGATCAATTCCTGAAGTGATTGCGACAGATTGTCCATTTGCAGGAAGCACACGGCCAGTTTCTGCTGAGCCTTTTCACGGTGTTCATCCGTCGCATCCTCTCGTCCCGCTTGTTCTTCCATGTGGTAGATTCGCAGTGCAAGAATACTTAAACGATCAATGACACTTCCGGGAGTCTCGGTGTTTAAGCGTGCGTCGGCTTCAGGTTTGATTCCCAGTTCATCGAGCTGATCAGTAATATAGTCATCGATCTTCTCAATCCAATCATTACGATTTTGGTTAAAACCATCGATGTTACGTTTTACTTCGGCGATTTTTGCATCACCAACATCGCGACTTCGGGCGATATCTTCTTCATGCCATAACTGAAAGTTGAAACTGAATTGTGTACATACAAGGGCCTCCAAGCCAACATACGGATTGGAGATGTCATCTTCGTGCCACTTCTCTACAAGATGTTTGTGCAGATCTGTCAGCTTTTTTACGTTGATCATTGCCTTTTCCTGGTTGTTCGATCCATCGATACCCAGCCACACTTATCCATCCATTTATGGCACGTAATCCGTGACCGGTGCAGAGGATTGTATTACAAGCGATTCTCTTTACTCAATACTGAATTTTAAAGTCCGACAACTTAGCGGACGATCGCTGTGTAATTCGAATCTAAATAAGATATGCTGATGCATAGCTTGTTTAACTCTTTATTCGAGACGGAATCATGCAAGAACAAAACCGACGCCAATTCAATCGTGCAACTCTTAGCTCTCTTCTCACCTTCTCGCTGCTGGAAACGCTTGCAGCCGAAGATCTGTTTAGTGCTGAGACGAAATCTGTCACTGGTAGATGGCTTACCGACCTTCATGATCTTGGTAAGGATCTAAAGGGAGAAAAACTAAGCCAGATCCAATGGCAGGATCATTGCGAAGAGTTGTTCAAGAAGGTTGATCTTGAAGACTTGTTGAAATTTATCGACTTCGGAGGCCGAATCAGCAGTGTTCCATTCAGAGAAAAAGGGGAACGTGCCATACGATTTAAGTTTCCGGAAGTTGAAGGTCTGCCAACCAGCCTGGTATTTGGGCATCAGGTCTTCAAGTTAAAGAAAGGGCAAAGTGTCGTTCCTCATGGACACGACAATATGGCAACAGGCTTTGTCGTTCTTAAGGGAAGCTTTCACGGCCGTCACTATGATCGCATTGAAGACACTGATACGCATATGATCATAAAACCGACGATTGATGATCAATTTAAGGCTGCACAGTACTCAACCGTCTCCGATCACAAAGACAATGTGCACTGGTTTGAAACCACGAGTGACGAAGGCTATATTTTCAATATCCATGTCATCAACTTGGAAGCAGGAAAAGGCAGCGGCCGGGTTCACATCGATCCCAACGGTGAACGCCTAAAAGGTGGCCGAATTAAAGCACGCCGCATTAGCGCATCAGAAGCCGTAAAGTTATACGGTTAACTTCTTGAAACAAACGAGCTTTGGCGAATCACATTCGCTACATAGGTAGAGCAACATGGATTTGAGTCTGAATGGTGAAGGTGCGCTTGTTGTCGGTGGCGCAAAGGGTATCGGCTACTGCATCGCAGAGCAGTTTGCCAATGAAGGATGCAATGTGGTGATCTGGGACATCGATCCCAACGTTGAAGAGAGTGCAAATAAACTAGCACAGTCGACCGGAGTGCAAACTTGCGGAATCATCGCAGATGCCACTGATTATCCACAATGTGAGCAGCTAGCCAAAGCACACGTATCGGAATCCTTCAGCGTGCAACATGTCGTTTATGCCGCTGGTGCTGGCAGTGGAAAATTCGGCTTTCCATTCTGGAATCTCGAGCCATCCGACTGGCCTCGCATAATTGACATTAATCTAACAGGTGCCGTGAACATAACTCATGCCTGGATACATCACCTGAAAGAGCATGACTCCGGTTCATTCGGATATATCACGTCCGTCGCAGGCCAAATCGGTTCACAAACGGATCCACCATACAGTGCCGCGAAAGCAGCTCTGATTAACTGGATGCAAGTCGTGGCCAAGGATGTTGCGGCATACGGACTGCGTGCGAATTGTGTATCACCCGGCATGGTGAAGACTACCATTAATCAGAGTGTTTGGCAGTCATGGTATGACCAGGCAGCAGATGATGAGCGGTTGGATTACGATACGTGGGCTGAATCAAAGATCCGCGGTTTATCCGCACTCGGACAATGGCAAACCGGTGATGATATCGCCAATGCGATTGTCTTCCTGGCATCAAACCGAGCCCGAAACATGACTGGCCAAACCATCAACGTCGATGGCGGCTGGGTTTTGCACAGTTAAAACGATGCCGTCTACTCGCCGAGGCTAACGAGATACAACAGGCTTGCACGATAGTGCGTACCGACGAGGCTGTGCGTTGCGATTACCTTTTCTTCTTTACCTTCTGCTGATCCTGTAATCGATAAGGCACCTTTAAAGGCAAGCGCCCCTTCGATTTTCAGTGTAACCTTGGCTTTGCTATCGTTTCCTGGATCAGAAACAACTGCAGCACATGTCAAACCTTCTGGTAAACCATCAATGGCTACATTGATCTTAGATGCCTCACCTGCAAGACGTGTCACCGTTACCGGGATTTCCAGCGCTTCTGCGGCTTTCTTCGTATAGGTATCCGCCGCCAGTTCCAAAGTATATCTCGGTGTGGATTTCTGAATTGTTAGCCTGTAAACGTGTCGTGGCCCACCATGACGAAATGCATCGCGAACGTGTACGAAAATGGGACCATCAACTGTTGCCTTGTACGTGATTGTCCCCGGGTCATATTCAGATCCCGATTCATCGTCCTTGACGGTAAGTGATTTACCATCCGGGTTGAATAGTTCCAAATGAGCATCTGCCGCAAATCCAAGTTTTCTGGACTCAACGCTTATCTCATACTGTTCATCCTTAACAGCATCAAGCTTGAATACGTCCACATCTGATGGCGCCTCGATCACTCCACTGACGCTTGTCGGAACAGAAATCCCCTGCGGAGTTTCTTTACTACTCTCCATAGTGGCAACGGCATGGGCGATTCCAGAGTCAACAATGTCACTTTCACCTGCTACACCGACAAACATCAACATACCGGCAGCAGACTTGGGCATTGGAGTATCCAGGGATTTCTTTACGCCCTGCAAACTTGCCCCCACCAATTCAACTTCGCGTTGCTCACCACTAACCCCAAGCGGCAGAGTGTATTGCAAATAGGCCTGGTTAGTAAGCGTCAGGCGATATATGTAAGATCCCTGTGCTGAAAATGCGATAGAGCTATTCGGTTTCACCGGAAAAGCAAAGAGACGCACTACAAATGTACCGCTGTGTGGTGCTGTAAAAGACACCATGGGGTCATATCCCCGCTCGTCATCGTTTTGGGCAATAATGAAGCCTCTCTCGTCAGCTACTTGAATGATGGCATCCATCGGAGAACCAAGAATTCGATTGCCCTGCAAAGCAGCAATAAACGTTTGCCCTTTATCCAGTACAACGCTGAATTGGTCGACGTCAGCCGATGATGCTAGTTTTCCGTTGACAGTGACCGGGAGGTCTACTTCGTTCCATCCACCCTGTTCATGATTAGGTTCGGATTCTGTAAAGTTTGCCAACGTACCAACAACGATGGGTCTTAGCGTAGAAGCACCTTCTGCGTTGACCGCACGAAGGTAATAGACACCGGAAGGTGCATCCGCTTTGGCCGTAATATTGACAACCCCCTTCTCCTCCGTGACCTCTATGTCCAGTCCATCTCGGTCTGCGACGATCTCAACTGGCCAGGGATCGAATGTGCCTTCCAGTTGTACACGGTATGCACCGCCGCGACCGATGCCTGCGGGGAAAAGCTGTGTCAAACTTGGTGGTGCTGCAATCACTAGGCTCGGGAATACAGCAACAGCGATCGTCATGCATATTCGTAAAACGCTCATCTAGTACCCCTCAGTCCTTAAACATGAATTCCGGGGTATTGATTAACGCCCACATAATGTCCTGTGCCGCTTGCCGCTGAGTAGTACCATCTGTCGCAAATACACCACGACAGATCGTCAACTCCTGATCATCCGGATGACGGCTATAACAACTCAGGTAGATTCGATCGATGAGTTCATCAACTGGCAATTCCGCTTCGATCCATTCGGTCAGCTTGTTTTTTTCTTCTGTGACTTTCGCGTGCAGATTGGGCGAGTTCATCAAGTGTAAGACCTGTGTAACGGTCGATTCACCGGTGCGCTCACATGGCGGATCCTGATTTGGATCGGGACGACCGAATGTATCAAGAAACAGATTTGAAACACGGTGCGTCCAAATCTGATTTGCGCGACTACCATTTACCATGGCAGAAAACGACTCCGGCACAGCCGTGATATCACTCACGGCATCCAGAAGTACTTCTGCTCGCAATCGTGAACGGTAATGGCGCGAGTAGTTTCGGTTGTCCGCAACATTGCGGTCGTTTGGCTCGCTGCTCAACTCGTAAACGTGAGATTTTGCGATGACAGCAATCAGTTCCTTGATATTGAATTGTTTATCCCTGAAGTAATCCCCCAATGCCGCCAACAGTGGTGCATTACTTGGTGGGTTTGTCGCTCGAAGATCATCAACTGGACTCACGATTCCCCGACCCATCATGTCTTCCCATACTCGATTTGCCATGACTTGCGAAAAGTAGGGGTTATTCCCGTCCGTCATCCATCGTGCTAGCGATTCCCGCTTCGTCTCAACTTCCTGCCGCTCAAATTCACCGAACAGCGGACGTGGTGACAATACTTCGTTAGTGAGAGGGTGACTTACTGATCCGGGCGAGGCGTTCGTTATGATCATCTCTTCGCCGCCCGAAATAGGTGGCGAAAGTCCGGTACCTTTACGACCAACATCAGCGAAGAATGCTGCCAGTGAATAGAAGTCTTCCTGGCTCCATCGCTCAAATGGGTGATGGTGGCATTTTGCACAGTCCAAACGAATACCAAGGAACAACTGGCTAATAAGCGTTGTTATCTCATCCGGCGACCGTCTATCGCGAAATAGAGTTACAGCACCGTTTCGCCATGTACTGCCCTGAGCAGTAACAAGTTGGTAAACAAATTGGTCATACGGTCTGTTCTCACGAAATGCAGTCCGTATCCAATTGTCGTAATTGAGCACAGCCTTGATTCCGACGCGGTATGGATTGGGGCGAAGAAGATCCACCCATTTATTGGCCCAGTGATCGCCATACTCTGGCATCTGCAACAGTTGATCCACTAGCACATCGCGTTTATCCGCTGCTTCAGAATTTATAAACTCGCGAGTTTCATCAGGTGTTGGCAGACGCCCGATGATGTCAACGTAGACGCGACGGATGTATGTAGAATCGCTGCAGGTTCCGCTCGGTGTGATCCTCAAGCGTTTCAGCTTTTCCCAAACTAATTCGTCGATAAAATTCTTCACCGGCAATTTCTCATACTCTGAATCCGGCACGTCACCAGCAAGAGGAATGAGTACTTTGGTTGTGGCAATTGCTCCCATGAACCTCGCCATGATCGTAGCTTCACCAGCAATTGGGCCTGCGGTTACCACACCTAGATCATCAACACCCACAATGGCACTTTCGTTAGACTGAAATGCCGTCTGACCTGTCACATCTCTACTCGAGCCATTGGAATAGTGTGCTGTTACCACTAGCTGTTGGGATTCATTTGGACGCATATCACGCAATTCGGGGAATACCGTCACACCCGAAAGCGTTGGCTCATCCGGAATGCTTCGAGGCATTCCATCATTGATCCATCGCAATATCGTGTTGTAATCCACACCGTCAACTGGTAGCCGTTCACCTCCGCCGTGTGGCACCTGACCGGCAGGCTTGGTCAACAACAGGCTCTGTTGCGGTGCTGCGGGAAACACGCGACGACCGCGACCTTCACGCGTTAGTGCATTGAAATCAAAATTGGAATCGAATCCGAGTAGCGATAATTGGAACCCGTTCTGCCCGCGCTGCTTACCATGACACGCACCCGCACTACATCCGCGAGCAGCAAGAATCGGTTGCACATCTAACTCGAAAGAGACCGGTGCCGATTTATCAGACTCGCTGACCTGCACGCTCACCTCAGTTTGTCCATCCGGGTGACTGATCGTGATCGCTGTCGTGCCGTCGCCAAGAGGCCGAACAACGCCGAATTCATCTACACGCACTATGCTTGGATCCGCTACTGCATAGGTAACCTCAGCAGTTATTTCGCTTGTTTGAGCATCCGTGGTACTCAATACCACTAGTCGCTGTAAGCTCGTGTTGTATACAAGCTTGAATTCAGTGGGATGTGCAATCAAGTCAGCTTGTGAATTTGTTGCCGTCATCATAACGGTAAGTAAGGCAACGCATATTGTGTACCGGATACTCATTCTTGATCTCTAGGCGTAGTCGGCGGGAGAATACTTCGACGGGTTAAATAGGCAGGAATCGTTCGGGCTATTTATTATAGTGCAACCACCGCATATATTGTCCAACTGAATCCTGACCGGCAGATCTCAGCCCATCCATTAAGTCTATTCTTGCCTCAAAAGCACAATTCCTATGAGTAACAAGCCAGAGTTTAAAGTCATCCCTGACATCAGTGACGTCAATGAAATTGATCGGGATCTAAAGTTCTTTCCGGTTGAAAACACGTCGCCGCAAACACTAACCACGGATCAAATTGCCAGCTTTAACCGCAATGGTTATCTCATGCCGCTTGAGGCGTTTACTGAGGAAGAGATTTCCGTTTATCGATCGTTGTTTGACGATGTACTAGCACAGGCACTCGCGGAAGGACGTGACAGTTATTCAATCAGTACTGCCCACTTGGCATACGGCGAAGTCTACGACATCCTGTCAAATCCGAAAATTGTCCGGTATGTAACCGACCTTCTCGGAAACGATGTGGTGGGCTGGGGCAGTCACTTTTTTTGCAAGATGCCGCGAGATGGTAAGAAAGTTAGCTGGCATCAGGATGCAAGTTACTGGCCACTTACACCGAGTAAAACCGTTACGGTTTGGCTAGCTATTGATGATGCTGATGTGGAAAACGCGTGTATGCGGTTTGTTCCGGAAAGCCATCATGATGGTCATCTACCATATCGCACAAGCGATGCTTCAGAGAACAACGTCCTCGATCAAACCGTGGATGATATTTCCATGTACCCGGATCCGGTGAATGTTGAGTTGCGTGCCGGTCAATTATCAATGCATAACGACTTGCTGCTGCATGGCAGTAATGCCAATGAATCCGACCGACGGCGATGTGGTCTGACATTGCGATATTGTGCTGCAGATGTCATGGCGTACATGGGGTGGAATAAAAAAGGCGTGGTAGTTAGTGGCACCGCAAATCCATCTCTCTGGCCTGGTGCTAATCGTCCGTCGTAGCGGATACAGGCTTGACTACTGCTGCTTGGTTACAAACAAAAAGAAACCCGCCTAAACCAATCGTTGGTAAAGGCGGGTTTCAATTAGGTAATGTGTAATCTCTTAGATCTAAGCAGCTAGTTTCCAGATTCTTCTTCCGTACGTGGTTGTACGTTTTCGTTATTGGTTGCTGCGGGCTGATCTTGTGGATTCGGCTCTTCGTTTTTGTCCTTGTCCTCGGTATCGTCATTCGGTGTTGCCAATGCGATTTTCTGAGCAACAAGTGATTCAACTTCGCCAGCCAATCCTGCAAGTCGTGTATCAATTTTCTTGATCACTGCTTGTCCGTTTTGGTTGATTGCGGCAGCTAGCTTCTTGCTCTCTGCAGCAATTTGGTCTTGGATGTCCTGAGTACTCTTCGTAGTAAGAGTATCCTCAAATCCTTTGAACGCTGTTTTCAGCTGAGCATCAGACGTATCTGACTTCTTGGTAAGCTCGGCTTCGAACTTCGTTTGCTGGTCTGCCAAGGCAGCTGCGAATTCTGCATTCTGCTTTTTCAGGACAGCCAATGCTCGCTTCTGTTGCTGCTTTACCTTAGCAAAGCTGGCAGCATTTTGCTTAGCGATGTCTGCCAAACCTTTTTCGGTTTGCTCAGCCAAGGCTGTTTTAGCTTGGTTTACCTGAGTAGCCAGAGCCTTTTGATTTGCTGCCGCCTGATCAGATAACGCCTTCTTAGCAGCTCCCGTCTGAGCTGACAGCTGTTTCACCGAGCTTTCATGCTGCGCCTTCAACTTGTTTGAAGCCGTAGCAATATTCTCATTAGTGACGTTGGTTAGCGTCTCTGTAGCCTGCTTCATCGCAGCAGCCAGATCCGAATCAAGCTTGGCGCCAAGTTCGTCAAGCAGTTCGCCCTTAAGCTCCTGTTTGAGTTCCTCACGTCGTCTTGCTTTTACCTTTGGAAACAAAAGAGGCTTTTTAAGAAGAGGCTCTTTCGCCACGACCGCACTTGATGTCGGGGCCATCATTACTGCGGCAATTAGCACTATAAGTAGTCGCTTACACATAACATTACCTCACAAACAGTTTATTACTGTTGCATTGTAGATATGGGTCCACAATGCCTCTGCCAAAAAGATACCGAGAATAGGGTGTTTCTTGCAACAGTTTCTTTGTCATCGCTGCTTATCAAACCCATATATTTTTCTCTTTTTATCTAGATTACCATTTAAATCGCCCAATCGTAGGCCTAAAAGCTAGGAATGAAAGCAATTCCATTGCATTACTGCCAAATGATATGCCTGGAAATAGAAAAGTCAAAATAATCGGCATAATCTCTTTATTCCATACAGTTTGACTCATTCCGAATGCGATCTCAGACGAACTCGGGTTTAACCCCATTTATCGATTTGTATGCGCACTTTTCCTAGGTGCACAACGATCGGAAATCCCCCGTAAACCAAGGCACGTTGAGATGACAATCAGCCGCAGCAGTATCATCGCGTCAGTCCTATTGCTACTAGGCTTCTCCGTCAGTAGCGTTCTTACCCAAGAACCCGCAAACCCGGTTGTAACGCTCTCGCCACCGACAGAACCGTCCTCGCAAACACAGACGATTACACAGTCCAACGATTCCGGCACCATCATCATTGAAGAAACGACACCGCCACAGACCGCTCCATTAGAAGACGCGTTAGTGGACGACACGTTTCAAGCTCCTGTACAGGAAAGCCCTGCTGCTGACGAAGACAGTTTCCAGCTACAAGCTCAGGACCCTGACTCCCTGCCTAAGTTGGAAGAAACTCCACAATTGACGGCACCGCAACAGCCGACTGAACAATTGCCAAGCGAAAAAGGTTCTGAGTCATCCCCGGAAAGCACACAACAAACTGAAACAGCGCCTCAGTCAGACCTTAAGGAGATCAACGAAAATACACAGTTGCAGGAAGTACAGCCAAATAGCGAACCGCAACTACAGCCAGCAGATCAACCAGACACCTCCGATCCTGTTGAATTGGAATACATACCTGGTCATATGAAGCAAAGAAACCGACTGTTGCAGCGTGGCAATCGGTTCAATGATATTGACCTAGATCATTACGAGAAGCAGATCGAGCTATCATCCGGCTTTGAAGAATTCGCTGGTGATCATTTCGGAAGATGGGCTCGGGTTGAATTCATGTTTGGTTGGATGAGAGGCCAGCGTGTCCCCGCACTTGTGACCACCAGTAGTCCCGGAACAGCTCTGGAAAACGCAGGAGTGCTTGGACTTTCATCCACCGAGATTCTTGCAGGCAACGAACGATTCTCCAACGATGCAAGACCTGGTGGACGCGTTGATTTTGGCTGGTGGTTGCAAAACCGTGACGCTGCCGTTGGTGCTCGTTTTTACGCGATCGACGAGGCAACGACCGGCCTCAGTTTTGACGACGCAAGCGGCATTCTGGCTCGCCCGTTTTTCGATTCGATATTAGGATCACAGCAATCACTGTCTGTAAGCTACCCTGGCAGCGACTCCGGATCTGTATCGGTAGATTCAATGACACGTCTCATTGGTACTGATGTGTACTTCCGTCGACCATGGAGAAGCCACGGAACTGCGGTAGTTGATTTCGTTTACGGATACCAATTCTCCAGGATGGACCAGGGTCTTGCGATAAACAGCACGACAACTAATCTCGATGGGCGTAATGGTATCGCCATCGGTACTCAACTGGATGTCCATGATTCGGTAAAGACAAAGAATGAATTTCACGGCGGAATGCTAGGGATTATGTCCAATATCGAAGGTGGTTGCTGGACATTCTCAATCCTTGCAAAAGTCGGATTGGGAAACACACGACAAACTGCCATTCTGGAGGGCCAATCGGTTATCACTGACCCTAACGGTGGCACCAGCACTGCTGCAGGTCTGTTAGTTCAAGACTCCAATGCCGGCGTATTTGAACGTGACCAGTTTACAGCGGTTCCAGAATTCGACTTCCGCTACACGAGACATATCAATGATTGCGTTGATTTCAATGTCGGCTATACATTTATTTACTGGAGCAAGATGATTCAGGCCGGTGAACAGCTGAATCTCAATATCGATCCGGCCGGCGGCACGCAGCCGCCAATGAACATGACGAGTGACCATTTTTGGCTGCACTCGCTAAACCTGGGCATGACCTGGCGATTCTAGACCGAATAACCTACGACCCGTTCTCTTGTTGGTCTTGCGCCAAGAGCTCGATCAATTCGTCCAGTTCGCCTTCAGCTGATGCGGTTTCTGTCAGCAGATCACGCAGTATGTTGTAATTTGCATCCACTCCCAGGTCGTTTAGTGTCAAGTTGTAAGTCTCAACCGCCTGATTGCTGGCATCGAGAATAATCACGTCGCGAAGTTGAGCATCCCAGGATTCCCAGACATCGGACTCACCGTTGTCATCAGCATCTACATCCTGAAGCCAAGGCAGGTCGCGACCATCAGTCATTGCATCGTTGCCTGATTCTCTATCGGCAAGGTTGATACCGATGATTTCGATACCAAGTTCTGCGTGGTTACTATCCAAATCCTGTTGCATCAAATCCAAATGCCCGAATTGGGTTGTACAGTACGTACACGGCGCAAGTCCGAAATACACGGCAGTCACGTTGCCATCATAATCGCGTGGAGAAACATCCTGCTGGAATGTCGCTGAGGTTGCATTCACATCTTCGATACTAAAGTCCGGAACCTTGACAACCTGATGGTCATCCACGTCTCCATCACTGCCAGTATCATCGTCATTGCCCGAGTCACCAGTGTCGTCACCTGTGTCAGTGTCATCGTCATTGCTCGAGTCACCAGCGTCGTCACCACTGTCACCAGTATCGTCATCGTTGCTGTCGTCGGTATCGTCACCAGTACTATCATCAACCGGCTCAAAGCCAAATGACTCTGGTAGCCCACTTACCTGGATCAGGTTTTCCATATCTGTGTGCATTTGACGCACTGGATCACCCGCTTCCCACGACAATACAGCTGTTTCCTGCTGATCGGATTCATCGGTGACATTGATAATTAGCGTATGACTTTCCAAATGCCAAATCACTTCCGTCTCTTCATACTGCTGCCAGGTTGAGTCAAGTGCTACCCATTGTTCGTCGCTTGAAGTACCAAATGACCCGTAAAGAGATGGATCAGGTGTCTGGCTAATGAAGTCAAGCAATGACAGAGATTCCGCCGAGCGTCCACGTTCTGTAAAGTTATTAGCGGCTACTGATTCGCCCTGCCCGACCGAAACACTTATGGAGTTTTCAGAAGTCGTACCGGTGGCTGTTGTCGTTTCCCGACCATCAACCAAATGCTGTGGCTGCTCCTGAGTTACCACATAGTCACCCGGTTTTAAGTTTGTGAATTCGTATTTACCACGTGCATCTGTCACGGTTGTTAACTGGACCCCATCACCTTGAAAGTCTGTACCAGTTAGCGTCATTTCCACATTGGCGAGTATCAACTCGTCGGAGTCATGCACACCGTCGTCATCGCTGTCAATGTACACGTAGCCGGATAGACCCCCAGGGAAATAATTAGCAACAGCCACCTGAACCAACGCTTCGTCGGTTAGCCCGTCGTCATCAGTAATGGTGTATGTGAAACTGTCATCACCGGTAAACCCGGATGGTGGGATATATGTAACCGTTGCACCACTACCAGTTATTGAGACGGTACCGCCTTCTGTTGTTGCTGTTACAGCGGTAATTGTCAGTGGTTCCTGCCCATCAGGATCAGAAGTGTCATTATCAAGCACATCAAGTTCATCGCCAGGAGAGTCAATTGACGTTGAGAAGGAATCGTCAACCGCATCTGGTGCGTCTGCCACATCGTCAACCGTAACCGTCACAATTGCTGTAGCCGATGCACCGTTACCATCACTTACGGTGTATTGAAATGTCTCAATGCCAAAGTAATCTGGTGCCGGTGAGTAAAGAATCGACTTTCCATCCTGTGCAACTGTTGCAACACCGCCCTTAGATGTTCCACCAATGCCGATCACGGTAAGTTCTTCATCGGGATCCGGATGAGATGTATCATTTGCCAACACATCAATGACGTAATCGACCGAGTCTTCGGGCACGTTAAGAGCATCATTACCAGCAACCGGTGCATCGTTTTCAGACAGCACGGTAATGGTCACCGTTGCTGTGTCCTCACCACCATTATCATCGCGAATGGTATACGTAAATGTTTCCTGACCGGTGTAATCTACTTTCGGTGTGTAAATCACATTCAATCCGGCATTTCCAATGGAAACGCTACCGTCCTGATCACCCTGGGTCACACTCACGACGCTGAAGTCTTCGTTCGCATCAGGGAGGATGCTGTCATTGGCGAGAACATCAAGTAAGACGTTGTTACTGTCTTCCATGACATTTTCAAATTCGTCATTTACTGCATCCGGATTGTCATTTACCGGGAACACCTGTACGGTCACGTTTGCCGTAGAAGTTCCAGTGGAGTCGCTAAGCGTATAGGTAAAAGTCTCCTGTCCGAAAAAGTCAGCAGCCGGTGAATAGAGTAGGCTCAAGCCGTCAGATGCAATAGAAACAGAGCCACCGTTATTCGTAGCAGATACCTCTGAGATAGAAATACCAATGGCGTCGGTAGGCAATGTGTCGTTGCTCATAACCGACAAACTGTTGTCGGTCGTATCCTCATCAAAATTGAAAATGTCATCACTTGCACCAAAAGCAAGGGACACATCAAGCGTCACAGAACCATAGATAACCGTTTCTGGATCAACCGCATCGTTTTCGCCAAATAGCAAGGTATCGGTATGTGGTGAATTATCCGCCTGATTGGCAGACACCACGGTCGCACCGGCCTTTTGAACGGTCATCGGCACAGAAAATACCAGGTACTCGCCGCCACCGACTTCATTGAATCCGGCTGTCCCACCGATTTCATCAATCAGGTTATCAGTGGTAAGACTTCCCGAATGCACATTTGGAAACTCCACACCATAAGTGATAGGGCCGTCCGCAGTTAACCGGTTATCAACCCAGGCTACATCTGTATATGCGGAGAATAATCCTCTAGGCGTGTCCCTCAGATCTTCGACCAAACCACGCAGGATAATACTGTCACCGACGGAGGCAGTGGAAATCAAATTTCCGTCCATGTCGGTTAACTCGAGTCGATAACGGACTACGGCATCACCGCTGACCGTTAAGTTCACCACCTGATCACGTATGTTTCCTGCATGATCCGTTGCGCGGATACTAAAGGTGTGCTCCCCCAAATCGTTGGCAACAGGATGCCACGCCACAACGCCGGTATCTGTATTGACTGTCATGGTGGCTGGAGCATCCACCAATGAGTATGCAAATCCAGTCGTACCTTCTTCCGCATTCTCGGTGTTGTAGCTGTAATCAATCGTGATCGCAGCAGCACTGTCAGGAACACTTGTGAACACGTCGACAGTACTATCGACGCTTATTGTTAAGGCCGTCGATTCATTACTTTCCACACCATCGATTGACTGCGTTGCAGTTAAGTCATGATCACCGTCGATCAGCCGAACCGTACCATTGGTCGTAATACTCACCGTTGAGCCACTTGCGGTTGCCGCACCCAGCAATGTAGCCCCGTCATAAAGCTTCACATCCGCACCGTCCGTCACACCACTGATGTCAAACGTCAATGCAGTTGCTGCTGAAATATTTGTAAGTTTGGTCAGATTATCTGAATCATCACCACCTGTATCAGAAGCACTTACTAAGTCGATCCCGACTGGCGCCGTCACCAGCACATTCGCGAAGTCCGCCAACGTGTGATCACCGCCTGCTGAGACGGAAATCGCATGATGAAGCGGTGCAACTGGAGACGCTTGCCTATATGGTGCATTGGACGCCTGACGGATTTCATGGTCGCCGCTGGGCAACTTCAGTTGGTAGTTACCGTCAGAATCGGTGGTCGCACTGAATTCGTTGCTGTCGAGAACACCGTCTCCGTTCACATCACTAAACACGACAACACCAGCGAGTCCAGACTCACCGTTATCATGAGCGTTGTTTTCGTTGGCATCGTCATACACCCTGCCAGATACGCTACCCTGCCCAAGCACGCTCTCAACGATTACTAGCTGATTCCCCGATGCCAGTGGCATGTCGGTAAAAGCACCCCCGGCATTCACCTGTGAAAGTGCCTCGATGTTATCGACCGGCAACATATCAAGCACTTGTGCAAAGACCGTAAAACCACCGTTTTGATTATCAAGGTTCGCAGAATTATCAGCGGTATTCACAAACCATTGACTGGTTGCACTGTCAGGGTCACCACCTAGCTTGGCCATGGCAACCGTTCCACGTACATTCGACAAACTGAATTCATTCTCGATCGTGTCATCTGTCGGCACAAATGCAAATTCACCAACACTACTAAATGTCGGATTCGGACTGATGAAGCCGCCACCCTGGATGATAAAGCCGGAAACCGAACGGTGAATAATCGAATTGGCGTAATCACCGTCGTTTACGTAGTTAAGAAAATTAGTAACCGTGCCTGGCGCATCATCCGTAAACATCTCAAATAAGACGATGCCTTGTGGGAATTCCATGGCAACAATTGGATCGTCTCCATATGCCAGCACGATCCTGTCATCGTTGTGAATCTCATAGTCTTCAAAGGAATGGACGGCCGTTCCGTTTACAAACATCCTTACTGAATTAGACACGTCAGCGCTATGCGTCATTAGCTGCGTGCCGCTAAAGTTAGCATCTGTGTTGTTACCGGCGTCTCCGGCATTAGTACGCCAAGTTGAGAACACATCGCCAACGGTCAGGTAGTCTGCCGGATTATCCACGGTGTCATCCCCGTCAACATCTGCAGGCCCGATGCTGATTGATTGCCCACCGCTTGTACTACTGACAAAAGAAATCGCTTCTCCTGATTCGATTCCGAAATCCGCTGGCAAGTTGGTCAACTGTCCGTTTTCATAGATAAAGACAGAAGCTGAAATGGTATCTGTCAGGGCATGTGACGGACCACTTGCGTGCGGGGATTCAGTGATACCCGTAAGTAGTCTGCGATCTTCCAGCGACTCAAGAAACATGCGTCGACCAGGCTTATTTCTGCGAAGCGAGCGTTTTCTATTCTTACGTTGTTTCTTCATTAGATAAGCCGTCATATAAGTCCCTATGCCGAGCTGACTTCGGTCTCTGGAAAATGCCCTACGTTTAGGTGGTGTGCCATGTCAGAGATGTAGCTTTACGCTTTATTCTGCCCACCTTATCCATTTTCACACATAATAGTGAGTTTGGCGATAAAACATCAGTTCAGACTACATAAGTCACGAAAAATAAGCACGTAAATCGTCATAAATATAACGGTTGTGTTGGCTATTATGCATTGCCAAAAACGCCTCTTTCGCCATATTCGTCGCGTTCCGCCGAGTTTGTAAAACCGTAGGCACAATGAAACCAGCAGAGACGCACAGACTCGGCTCTTATCTGGACATATCGAAATAGCTACCATGTCATGACTTCTGAAATCTGGCCGATGACTTCAATCTGGTCTTCCGGGATATTCAGCAGATGTAATTGTGTGCTACCTCGACGCTCCCCATCGGTCACAATAATAAACCCCGTATCGGGCAGGTTCTTAACATACTCGGCAGCAACCTCGGGCCCATCCACAAAACAACCCGTTGCCAGTGCATCGGCATCTGCTGCACTTGGCGCCACGATACTTGCTGAAAGCACACTCTGAGACGGTTGCCCCGATCGCGGGTCAATGACATGCCCGTATCTAACGCCGTTGTGATAGAAAAACTGGTTCGCATCACCGCTTGTACCAACCGCCTGATCCCTTATCCAGAAATGGCACAGTACCTGTTCAGGTTTCATCGGATGGCGAATCGCAATTTGCCACCCTTCTCTCTCTTCCCTGGATGATTGACCATCGCGACGGGAACCGGCAGCGAGTACACTACTGCGCCCACCGTGGATCAGGAATTCCTCAATCGCTGCACCTTGCAGCAAACTAGCACACCGATCCAGCGCAAATCCTTTGCCAATGCTGCCAAGGTTTATTTCGATATCTGCTTTTAGGAAACTCAACATTCCCGCTTCCATGTCAAGGTTCAAATAATTCGAACCAACTGATTCAAGCGCAGCCTCAATGGTCTGTTCATCAGGAAGGATTCCCTCGCGTTTAAAGAACCCCCATTCTCTGGATAGTGGAGTCGATGTGATATCAAACGCACCGTCAGTGATTTGATGCAGTTCAAGTGATCGCTGCAGCAACCCGGCCAGTCGGGCTTCAACCAATTGTGGCTCGCCAGCGCACAGACGGTTGAGCAATGACACCTGGCTGTGATTTCGATAGACCGTCATTTGGTCTTCGAGTAATTCCACCAGATCAAGAGCTTCCATGGCTGATTCAGCAGCATGCTCATACTGTCCGGCGTTGAAATATACTTCAAATTCACACGCCATTGCACGTCGCGTGAGATGAAGTAAATACGATTGCTTCAATTCATCAGAATCACCCGCATCCGCAGGAGTTCTGCTTGCCAATAAGCCACCGCCGGATAGAAATTCCCGGCGGCTTGATATTTCCTGACTGCTGGCCGACTCCTTATCGGGATCGGCTTGCCTGTCCTCATATTCAAAATCCGATGCCATAGAATCTCATTCTAGCTTGTCAGCATGCCAGTCTGTTTCAATAATCAAGTGTATTGTACTTTCCCCTCATCTCATGTTTACAGGTATCACTGTCCCATGAAAACTCACGCGCGCATTGCAATGATCCTGCTTGCCACGTTCGCTTTTACTGCGACCGGGATTTCATTAATTGCACAGGACGACGAAAAGAGCGAGCCTAAGAAACTCCGTCGCGTACGACTACCAAAGTTCAAAGACAAGGAATTCGAAAACATCTTCTTTGACGATGTTTTCAGTCAATTGCAGGGTGAACGCACCCTTGGCACACGTATCGTCGACAATGGTGGAACAGGTGGTAATCCTGCCGATGGAGGATCACCGACTCAGTCCGCAACCTTCGACTGGTCGAAACTCATTACGTCCACAACGCTGGAAGATGAAATCAAGTCTCTCAAACTAAAAGTAGATACAACGGTAAACACACCATCGCAATTCCAAGGCGGTGGTTACGGCAAAGCTCGCCTTCATTTCTCGATGGTTGCTGCCTTGTTTGGCATCATCGCTGAATACGACACGGAGGACGTCCGCTGGAAAAAGGAAGCCGTCCTATCCCGCGATTTGTTTGCCAAAGTCGCAGCCAACTGCAAAGTAGGATCACAGCAAGCATTTAACGAAGCAAAACTCCGCAAGGCAGACCTCGGCGATTTAGTGGGTGGAAACGGCATCCAGGGCCAAATCAACGACAAGGATTTCTCATGGGGCAACGTCGTTGACCGCGCACCACTTATGCAGCGGTTGGAAATCAGCGTGGAAGAAGTACTCGCGCCATTCACGGCAGACGCATCTGAATTCGAGGCAAACATCGATGAAGTCTTGCATGAAGCAGAGCTCGTTGCCGCACTCTCTGAATTACTTTGCAAGGAAGGACTTGAGGATGCTGGTGATGATTTTTATGAAGGATTCGCCAAACAGATGCGTGATGCTGCTCGTGAAATCGCAGATGCAGTAAAGCTAAACAATCATGAATCCGCGAGCAAAGCCGTCGGTACTATTCGACAATCCTGCTCCGAGTGCCATGATAATTACCGCGCTTAAACTTGTCCGCCTCTGGACATATCACCGTGCAACGGACAAACTGAACCGCACACAAGTCACGACCGTAGATAAGTCATCGTCAATCGTGGACACTAGTCCGCTCTAATGAACTCACTATGGGTAACAAAATGAATACCAAATTCTTCGTACCACTTGCGACTCTCATCCTACTTACCGAAATCCTCGTGGTTCCTGAGCTCCTAATCGGTGATGAAGCTGATGAACAACGCGTCACCCAGCGGCAGGATGAAGAAGCACGCCGTGATGAGATCAATGCAAAACGCAAAGAAATTATTCGCAAAGTGTATCAACTCAAGCGTGAGCTAAAAGAACTTGAAGAGGCTGGCAATGAGGATGCGGCGCGTCGCGTTGCACGTGAAATCGAACAATACACCCATACACTGGAAGAACTCGCAGAAGCTCGCGACCAAGATGGGAACGATGGGAACGATGGGAACGATG
>Ga0114933_10001879_pt1 | contig 22717 bp, 12 predicted proteins | sample 4SBtaG_FD_89691 | JGI IMG/M metagenome (GOLD analysis project Ga0114933, IMG submission 89691) | Deep subsurface microbial communities from Kolumbo volcano to uncover new lineages of life (NeLLi) - 4SBTROV12_W25 metaG | ecosystem: Environmental > Aquatic > Marine > Volcanic | place: Kolumbo... | reverse complement strand
TACAAGGTCGACGTGAAGGGGCCCGACGCCGGCAAGCTGCTGTCGCGGGTGTGGACCCGGGACATCGCGAAGATCTCGCGCGGTCAGGTGGTCTACAGCGCGCTGTGCGATGAGCACGGCTGGTGCATGGACGACGGCACCGTCGCCCGCATCGGGCCGGAGCACTACCGCATGTCCAGCTCCGAGCCCTGGGTGCGCTGGCTGCACCGCTGGTCCCGCGGGCTGAAGGTCGAGCTCGAGGACACCACGGACAAGATCGCGGCCCTGTCGCTCCAGGGCCCGATGGCACGCGAGATCCTCAAGGGCATCGTCGAGTTCGACATGGACAAGATGCGCTTCTTCCGCATTCGCAAGACGACGCTCGCGGGCCTGCCCGTACGCATCAGCCGTACCGGGTACACCGGAGACCTGGGCTACGAGATCTGGATGGACAACGAGCACGCGCTCGGGGTCTGGGACGCCCTGATCGAGGCCGGCCGGCCCTATGGCATGGAGCCCGCGGGCCTGGATGCCATGGACGTGACCCGCATCGAGGCGGGCTTCGTGCTTCAGGGGGTGGACTACGTCACGGCCAAGGCCTGCATCACCGAGACCTTGAAGTCGACCCCCGAGGACGCCGGCCTCGGCTGGACGGTGGACCTGGAGCGCGATCCCTTCGTTGGACAAGCTGCGCTGCTGGCCGAGAAGGAGCGGGGCCCGAAGTGGGACCTCGTCGGCCTTGAGCTCGACTGGCCCGAGCTGGAGCGCCTCTACGAGGACTACAACCTCCCGCCGCACCTGGCGCCGGTCGCCTGTCGGCAGGCCGTGCCGCTCTACGACCCCACCGGGCGTCGGCAGGTGGGGCAGGCGACCTCGTCGGTCTGGTCGCCGACCATCAAGCGCTACGTCGCCTTGGGCCAGGTCCACCGCGAGTGGAACGCGCTCGAGACGCCTCTGCGCATCGAGCACACCCCCGAGTTCGAGCGCCGCCAGGTGACCGCCCGGGTGGTGGAGAAGCCCTTCTTCGACCCGGAGCGGAAGCGCTCCGTCCCGGCGAAGACCCAGGCGGGTGCTGCATGAAGTACGACGCGATCATCGTCGGCGGGGGCCACAACGGCCTGACCTGCGCGGCCTACCTGGCCAAGGCGGGGCGCAAGGTCCTGGTCCTCGAGAAGCGCCACGTCGTCGGAGGCGTCGCGGTCACCGAGGAGCTCTACCCGGGCTTCCGCTACAGCGTGTGCAGCTACGTCGTCTCGCTGTTGCGGCCCTCGATCATCCGAGACCTGGAGCTCGCCCGCTTCGGCCTGCGCATCGTGCCGCTGGAGTGCTCCTTCACCCCGCACCTCGACGGGCCCGGCCTGTGTCGGTGGCCGGATCCGGACCTCACGCGGCAGGAGATCAGCCGCTTCTCGACCAAGGACGCCGAGATCTACCCGACCTTCGGCAAGACGATGGGACAGCTCGCGCGCTTCGCGAAGCCCATCATCGACCAGAACGCGCCGGATCCGGAGTCGATGAAGCCGGGCGACCTGCTCCAGCTGCTCGGGCTGGGTAAGCGCTTCCGGGACCTCGGCGACGACCTGGGCGCGCTCCAGTTCAAGCTCACCACCATGAGCGGCGTGGACTTCCTCAAGGAGTGGTTCGAGGCCGACGAGCTCATCGCGCCGATGAGCTGCAGCGGCATCATCGGGACCTTCCTCGGCGTGAAGTCGCCGGGCACCGCCTACGTGCTGCTGCATCACTACATGGGGGAGATCGACGGGTCGTCGCGAGCCTGGGGCTTCCCGGTCGGAGGCACCGGCGCGGTCAGCGAGGCCATCGCGGCTTCCGCTCGTCACTTCGGCGCGGAGATTCGCTGCGAGGCGCCGGTCGAGCGCATCCTGGTCCACAACGGCAAGGCCAGCGGCGTGGTGCTCCAGGGCAGCGGTGACGAGCTCGTCAGTGACTGCATCATCAGCGGCTGCGAGCCCCGTCTGACCTTCCTCGGCCTCGTCGGCGAGGACCACCTGGACGGTGACTTCACCAAGAAGATCAAGCGCTTCAAGCTGCGCGGATCCAGCGGCAAGGTCAACCTGGCCCTGGATCGTTTCCCCGAGTTCGCCTGTCGGCCGGGGGACGGTCCCCACGTCCGCGGCGATGTCGCGATCGCGCCCTCGACCGACTACCTCGAGCGCGCCTACGACGAGGCGAAGTACGGGGACTTCTCGTCGCGTCCGTACATCAACGTCGTCTTCCCGAGCCTGCTCGACCGGACCATGGCGCCGCCGGGCAAGCACGTCATGAGCTGCTTCGTCCAGTACGCCCCCTACGAGATCAAGGAGGGCCCCTCCCACTGGCCGGAGCGCCGCGAGGCCTTCGGCGACGCCGTCGTCGACACCCTGGCGGAGTACTGCCCGGGCCTGAAGGAGAGCATCCTCCATCGTCAGGTGCTGACGCCCTGGGATCTGGAGCAGGAGTGGGGCCTCACCGAGGGCAACATCTTCCACGGCGAGCTCTCGCTGGATCAGCTCTTGTTCATGCGGCCGACCTCGGGCTGGGCGCGCTACGCCACGCCGGTCAAGAACCTCTGGCTCTGCGGCTCCGGGGCCCACCCGGGCGGCGGCGTGATGGCCGCGCCGGGAGCGCTGGCTGCCAAGGAGATCTTGAAGCGGGGTGCCGTGTGAGCACAGTCGTCCTCGGAGGAGGAGTCCCCGGCCTGGTCGCCGCGGCAGCGCTGGCCAGGACCGGTCCCGTGACGCTCGTCACGCGGCGCTCGGAGGTGGGCGGATCGGCCGAGCTCGTCCACGACACCGAGCTGCTCCGACCGTGGGTGGTCTCTGAGCTGGGCCTGGACGTCGACCTCGCAGCGCCGCCGCCGGTCCACACCCCCGGCGGGATGCTCGAGCGACCCGGCTCGTTGAACGAGTTCATCGAAGCGGTCCGGCCCTTCGTGCTCTCGCTGCTCGACGGTCCGGCTCCGCACGTGTCCGCCGAGGCGGCGCTGTGGCCCTTGATGAAGCCCGCGCTGGGCTTCCGCAAGCTGGGCAACGACGTGATGATGGAGTTGTTGCGGGTCGCTCCGTCCTGTGCCTCCGACTTCCTGGCCGAGCACACCGATGACGGCGCCACCGCGGCGGCCCTGGCGCTGCCGGCGCTCCTCCACACCTGGATGGGCCCTCGCTCGCCGAGCAGCACCACGCCGCTGCTCTTCCGCGAGTGCGCGCGCGTCGACGAGGTCGTCGGTGGCCCTCGCGCCCTGATCGCGGCGTTGAAGAAGGCCTGTGCCAGCGTCACCATCCGGACCAGCGCCGACATCCGGCGGCTCGTCGTCGACGGCGACGGCTGCCACGGCGTCCAGATCGGCGACGAGGTCCTCGAGGCCGAGGTCGTCCTGAGCACCCTCGGACCCCGCCGCACGCTGCTCGACCTCGTCGATCCGATGTGGCTCCCGCACCTGACGGGCCGAGACGTGGAGTGCGTCCGCGTGCGCGGCTGCGTCTCTCACGTGCACGTCGACCTCGCCGGCCCCGGCGGGTTGGGGGACCGAAGGCGCATTCGCACCGCCGCCCATCCGAACGACATCGAGCGGGCCTTCGACGACATCAAGCACCGCCGACTTCCGAGGAAGCCGGTCCTCGACATCCGCGTCGTCGATGGCGGGCTGTCCATCCTGGTCTTCGGCACGGCCTATGACCTCGACGGTGGCTGGACGGCCGAGGCCCGCGAAGGCCTGCGCGAGAGGGTCCTGGCGACGCTGCACGAGGCGGTTCCGGGGCTCGAGCTCGAGGGCCATCGGGTCGTCACGCCGGCAGACATCGAGGCGGAATACGGCCACGAAGGCGGGCACCTGCTCGACGGCGAGCTGGCGCTGGATCAGATCTACAGTCTGCGCCCGACGCCTGGGCTGTCTCGGCACGCGACGCCGATCCGCGGGCTGTTCCTGGGCTCCGAGGGCTGCCACCCCGGGCTGGTGTCGAGCGGGGCCGCCGGGCTCCTGGCGGCCCGAGCCATCAGCGCGCCGACTCGCTGATCACGGTCCAGGCGGCGTCGAGACGGATCGAGGTCTGGGCGCACTGGATCGGGTCGGGGTGCGACCACGCCCAGGTACGAAGCTCGCGGTAGGCCCGCTGCAGCTCGCGCAGGGGCAAGTGAGGTCCGAGGCCGAGGGCCTGGTAGGGATCCTCGCGGTTCTGGCGGTAGGAGCCGAGCCGCATGCGCGCTTCTTCGAGCAGCTGGTGGACCGTGTCGACCTCGAGCCCGAGCGACAGCCCTCGGCTGCGCATGGCCCTCAGCGTGGGCTCGCCGAGCACGCCCTGGAGCATCGCGCCCCGAAGGGTGTCGACCAGGTCGCGGATGGCATCGGCGCGCTCGTGCACGGGTGCGTTGCTGCGGCGCGGAGGCTGGGGAGCGTTGCTGCGTCCGGAGCGGGCGCTCACAGGAGGCTGGGGCCGCTGCGGCGGGCGCTTGGGCGGAGGACCCATCACGCGGGTCGTGTACTCGGCGATGGCGCGCTGGACCCGCACGAGCAGATCGGCCTCGCCGAGCTGATGGGCCTGGCCCTCGGCGAGGATGCGGTTCAGCTCCTCGCTGGGCAGGTGACCCGCGGTCAGGGCCTCGCGGATCACATTGGCCAGGAGCGCGGCCGTGCCCGGCTGCGAAGACGACTGGGTCGGCGTCGGCGCGGGCCGAGGGGGAGGCGGGGCCTGGATGGAGGGAGTCTGGATCGAGGGAGCCTGGACCGGGGCCCGCAGGACGGGGCCGCCGTCGACGCGGGTCGCGCCGTTCTCGTTGAGCAGCTGCTCGATTCGGTGCTCGAGGACCTCGTCGCTGATGCCGAGGTTCGCGGCCTGGCGACGGATGGCCTCTTCGGCCTCGTCGGTGAAGGAACCGCTGAACATGGTCCCGCGGATGAAGAGCGACAGGAACTCGAGGTTCGACTGCTCCTTGTCGCCCTCGAGGTCGTTGATGTACTGCTCGCGATCCTGGAGCAGGAGCTGCTTCAGGTGGGAGTTGTGGCGGATGAGCCAGACGGCTTCGCGGCGGTACTTGGGGTTCGACTGCTGAGCCTGGGCCCAGCGGCGGCGCTCGGCGATGGCCTGCTCGATGACCGGGGTCGGCGCGTCGGCGCGGACACCGTAGTAGTCAAACAGGGAGTCTCGACCGACAGTCTGGAGGAACTGGGTGATGTCGCTGTAGTCGAGCGCCTTCATGGCCTTCAAAGTTCGAGGCCTTGCAACGATACGCGGGTTCGTATGCGCAAAGAAGCACTTCGCGGGTCAGTGGAAACCTGCTGAAAGGGCGTGTCACCGAAAGTCACGGCTCGGAGCGGAGACGGAGTCGAGTCCCAGGCGCTGAAATCGACGGGCAATGATCGAGAAGGCGTCGCCCTCGCGCTGCAGCTCGCCCCAGACCTTGACGAGCGGTTCTGCCCGTACAACGCGCCTTTGCTTGGAGAAGAGCTTGGGCCAGACCACCAGGTTGGCCATCCCTGTTTCGTCCTCGAGGGTCATGAAGACCACACCGTTCGCTGTTCCAGGACGCTGACGGTTCACGACAAGCCCCGCGATGCAGATCCGATCCCCCGGATCGTGATCGACCAGGTCCTCGATCCGAACGACGCCCTCGCGATCAAGGCGCGCACGCGTCAGCCCGATGGGGTGCTTCTTGAGCGACAAGCCGGTCGCCAGGTAGTCCTGCTGAAGGTCCTCGTAGGCGGTCGCCAGAGGCAGGCTCTGCTCCCCGTCCCCGGTGGGCAGGCCGGCGAAGAGCGGGGTCGTGGAGGTCCAGAGGCCCTCGACCTGCCAGCAGGCCTGGCGCCGGTTGAGATCGAAGCAGGTCAGGGCGTCGGCCCGCGCCAGCGCGAGCAGGTCGCGCTTGTCCAGCTGCGCCCTTCGAGCCAGATCCGCGATGTCTCGGAAGGGCTGGCGATCCCTCGCCTCTTCGATGCGCAGGCCGGCTTCCTTGCCCAGCCCGGAGATCTGTCGCAGCCCCATGCGAAGAGCGACACCGTGGGCAATGACCCCCTCTTTGCCCCCCTTCAGCGGATCGACACGACCGTCGCTCTCGAGCGTGTTGTCCCAGGTCGAGATCGAGATGCGAACCGGGCGGGCCTCGACCCCGTGACGACGGGCCCCGTCGATGAGGTTGCGAGCGCTGTAGAAGCCCATGGGCTGCGCGTTGAGCAGGGACGCGCAGAAGGCCGCCGGGAAGTAGTGCTTCAGGTAGCAGCTGACGTAGACCAACAAGGCGAAGCTCGCCGCGTGGGACTCGGGGAAGCCGTACTCGCCGAAGCCGATGATCTGCTTTGCGACCTGTTTCGCGTAGGCCGACTCCAGGCCTCGGGCCTCCATGTTCGTGCGCAGGCGCGCGACGAGGGGCTCGAGCCCGCCTCGCTTGCGCCAGGCACCCATCGCTCGCCGAAGCTCGTCCGCTTCTCCGGCTGAGAAGCCGCCGACCGCCATGGCCATCTCCATGACCTGCTCCTGAAAGATCGGGACGCCGAGGGTGCGCGCCAGGATGGGCTCCAGGTCCGGGTGGGCGTAGCGGACGGGCTCCACTCCACTCCTGCGGTCGAGGTAGGGGTGAACCATGCCGCCCTGGATCGGGCCGGGGCGAACGATGCTGACCTCGATGACCAGGTCGTAGAAGCAGCGGGGCTTCAGCCGCGGGAGCATCGACATCTGCGCGCGTGACTCGATCTGGAAGGTGCCCATCGTGTCCGCGCGGCAGATCATGTCGTAGACGTGGGGGTCTTCGGCGGGCGTGGTGGCCAGGTCGAGGTCGTGCCCGTGGTGGAGCCGGATCAAGTCGAAGCACTTTCGGATCGCGGTGAGGATGCCCAGAGCCAGCACGTCGACCTTGACGAAGTTCACAGCGTCGATGTCGTCCTTGTCCCACTGGATGACCGTCCGGTTCTCCATCGCCGCGGGCTCGATCGGGCAGCGAGCACGCAGCGGCTGCTCCGAGATGACGAAGCCGCCCACATGGATCGACAGGTGGCGAGGGAAGCCCTGGACCTCGACGGCCAGGTCCAGGGCGTTCACGACCCGTTGATCCGAGGGGTCGATGCCCACCTCGGAGACCCGCTCGACGCTCGGTCCGCCGTCGTCCCACCAGTCCATGTTCTTGGCCAGTCGATCGACCTGGTCGAGCGAAAGGCCCATGGCCTTGCCGACATCGCGTATGGCCGACTTCGGGCGGTAGCTGATGATCTCGTTGACCATCGCGGCCCGATGCCGCCCGTACTTCTCGTAGATGTACTGGATGACCTCCTCGCGACGCTCGTGCTCGAAGTCGACGTCGATGTCCGGGGGCTCGCCGCGCTCCTTGGAGATGAAGCGCTCGAAGAGCACGCGCTGGCGGCTTGGATCCACCGCGGTGATCCCGAGCGCGAAGCAGACCACCGAGTTCGCCGCGCTCCCGCGCCCCTGGCAGAGGATGTTGCGCTCCCGGGCGAAGCGAACGGCGTCATAGACCGTCAGGAAGTAGGCCGGGAACTCCATCTCTTCGATGAGCCTGAGCTCGTGTTCGATCTGGTCCTTGACCCCCTCGGGTGTGCCCTCGGGCCAGCGCCACCGGCTGCCTTGAGTGACCAGCTCGCGCAGCCAGCTCATGGCGCTGTGGCCCTTTGGCACGACCTCGCTCGGGTACTGGTAGTGGAGCTGATCGAGGCGGAAGGTGCAGCGCTCGGCGACCTCGAGGGTCCCCCGAAACAGACCCGGCTCGTGAGGGAAGAGCGCTCTCATCCGGTCGAGCTTGAGGTGACGCTCGGCGTTGGGCTCGAGCAGGTGTCCCGCCACGTCGATTGTCGTGCGGTTTCGGATGCAGGTGAGAGTGTCCTGCAGCTTCTGTCGGCCTCGGACATGCATCAGGGGGCGGTTGGTCGCGATCAAGGGACGAGCGATGCGGGAGGCGAAGGCCCGGGCGCGCTCCTCACGCTCTCCATCGTCTGCCCGGAGCAGGCGGGAGACGAGGACCCAGGTCGGCATGACCTCGTGGATCGACTCCGCAGCCCAGCTCCCGTCGACGAGGGCCACGAGCCCCTCGGGGTGGGCCAGGAGCTGGTCGAGATCGAGCAGAGAGGAGCCCTTCTCCTGGTCCGCTCTCCCCAGCGACAGGAGCTCGCAGAGCGAGGCCCAGCCGCTCTCGTCCTGGGCATAGACGATGACCTCGACCAGGCCCTCGCGATCGGGACCCTTGCCCTTCCCGACCCGAGTCCCCCTCGGATCCCTCAGGCTGAGCAGAGCGCCGTGCAGGACATCGACGCCCGCGTCCTTGCCCGTCTTCCAGGCGCGGACCATGCCGTAGACCCCGTCGCGATCGCAGATGCCCAGCGCCTCCATCCCGAGCCGCGAGGCCTCGTGGACCATGTCCTCGGGCATCGAGGCGCCCTCGAGGAAGGAGAAGGCAGTCTGGGCACCGAGCTCGACGAACATCAGTCCCACCAGCCATGGAGCCACCACTCGCCGGTCTCGTGGTCCAGGAAGAACCAGGGTCGGCGGCCGTCGTTCAAGGTCACCGTGTAGTAGTCGCGCTGGTAGAGGTCCTCCCACCACTCGCCGGTCAGGCGCTCGGGCAGGCGGGCGTCGGCTCGCTTCACCCGAACCCACCTGCCGTCGATCTCGAGGGCGTCGAGGCGCTCGCCGTCCCACTCGGTGCGGATGGGGAGGGGCTCTCGCAGGAGGATCACGGGCCGTGGAGGACCCTGGATCAGCACCGGCTTTCGGAGGGGTTCGGGGGGGACGGCGGACCAGGCACACTCGGGTCGATGACGCTCGACGGGGCGAGGGGAGTAGAGCGCCTCCTCGCCCAGCGCGTCGCTGAGCCGACCCAGCAGATCGCCCAGGGATTCCATGGCATCTCGCCGATCGAGCAGACCTCGCTGGCGACCGACGAAGGCGACGTCCTCGATGACCTCGACCGCGACGTGGATGACCGTGCTTCGAAGCCGCACGTTCTCGAGGCGCTTGCGGATGACCTCCATCAGCTCCCGAGCGCCTCGTCGAGGCTGACCGAGGCGGACCGGGAGGAGGAAGTGTGGAGGGTCCTCGAGCCCGAGCTCGAGCTGCAGGCGCACGGCGGCCCGCTCGCTCGCGGAGAGGACCTCCTGAAGACGACCGATCAGATCGTTGAGAACGAAGACCACCGCCTCGAGCTGATCGACGGGCTCCGGGAGTTGCCTGCGCAGCACGAGGTTTCGCGGAGCGTCCACCGGGGTGAGGGGAGGCAGAGGGGCCTTGCCTCGGGCGATGCGATGAAGCCTCAGCCCCTCGGCTCCGAACCGTCCTGCGACCGAGGCCGCCGGCAGCGCCGCCAGCTGACCGATGCGCAGGACACCGACCGATTGGAGTGACTGCCGCATGTCCTCGGAGGGCTCGAGTGCCGTGACGGAGAGACGGGACAGCGCCTCCGGAAGAGCGCCGGGCGGCACGACACGGTTTCCCTTGCCGTGTGCAGCCAGCGCGAGGGCCCCGGCCGGCTCGTCCGAGATGACGATCTGGCAGACGTGGCCGACGTTCTCGAGGATGGCCAGGGCGCGCGAGAGGCACTCGGACTCGGAGCGCCGAGAGCGTGTGATCTCGACCACGAGGGCGTTGTCGCCCATCGGCTCGAGCTCCGGGGCGAGGGGATCGAAGAGCCGGCTCAAGGCGGCGAGGTCGTTGAGCTCCTCCTGTGGATCCGCGACGAGCTCGACGGACAAGGGCGTCTTCTTCTCGCCCTCGTCGACGAGAACCCGGGCCTCGGCGATGGCCATGCCCTTCTTGATGCCCAGCCGCGAGGCCGCAAAGGTCATCGACTGAACGCGCAGCGCGCTCTTCTCTTCGGCCAGCAGCACCACCGCCTCGTCCGCACGCCAGCCACAGCGCTCCAGCCGGAAGCAGGGGAGGTGCGCCACCAAAAACCGTCGCCTTCTCTGTAGGGGGACCTCTGCAGGTCCCCCTACGCCGGCCAACGGCCGGCTTACCCCCCCAGCAGCGGAGCGCTTCCTTGACCTCCACTCGTCGCCCGCTCGCGCGGTCTCCTCGGTCGGGTGCCGAGACGGGCAAGCCGCCTCGGCACGCGCGCTCTTCTGCGCGGAGACCTGGGCAGGTCTACCTTCAGGCGCAGGAGTGACCGACCCCCGGGGGATGCCCGGGAGGTGCAGGGATTTCTTGTGCCGCATTGTGCCTCGCGACCTGAATGCATGTTCAGTATATGCAGTCGGTCGAGGACCACGTGCCAGAAACTGTCCGGGCTACTTCTGGCTCGTCCAGCCCTTCACCTGGGCGACCGCGAAGTCCCACGCCTTGTCGCTCCGATCCCCGGTCACCGAGAAGGTCACCATCGCGGCCAGCAGCAACAGGGCGACGATGGGGGTGGCGAGGTCGCGCTTCATGCTCTCGCTCTAACGCGTAGCTCCTGACCTGCTCGACCCCCTCGGCAGCGCCCCAGTCGCAGCCGCACGAAGCTCTCGTCTCGACCGAGCACGGTCAGCCGCAGCGCCGCGGAGAGACTCTGCTCGCTCCGATCCGAGACCACGACGACCGAGCAACCCCCTCGCTCCGAGGCCCTCGAGAGGCGCTGCCCCGAGCGACCGAGGCGGAGCGCCGAGAGGTGAACGACCAGGTCGAAGCTGCCGGAGCCCGCCAGCTGCTCGGAGGCCCAGCCCGCCTGCTCGCAGGGAGACTGGACGATGAGCAGTCGGTCGAGACGCACCCCGCGCAGTCCAGGCGGGTGGAGCTGGCCGAGGGGATCGACCAGGGCGACCGCTCGCTCGGAGCGTGTCAGTCGGGCCAGCACAGGCAACAGCAGGGACAAGCGCCCGCTGCCCGGTCGACCCACCAGCTCGCTGACGCCCGGAGAGGCCCACCCGCCGATGGCCTCGTCGAGCTCTTCGAGCCCCGTCCTCAGCGTCCCACCTCGGATCCGTCCGCTCGGCTCGTGCTGTGCGATCAGCGCACGCAGCGCTTCGATCGTCTTCGCCTTGTCCGTGGACGGAATGAACACATGTTCAGTATATCGTCTCTTTTTGTAAACCAGCCCAAAGCAATCGGAGCGCCTTGTGGGTCTACCGTCGTCAAGAAGAGAGACCGGAGCGATTTCATGACCTTCGCCTTGCTGTTGCTGGCCGCCTGCCTCCCCGAACTCCAGGTCGAGCCCGGAACGACCGACTGCATCGCCTTCCTCGACAAGGACGGCGACGGCTTCGGCGACGCCGAATGGTCCGGTTCCTGCGACGCAATCCCCGAGACCCACGTCGAGATCGACGGCGACTGTGACGACGACAACGCAGAGGTTCACCCCGACGCCTCCGAGCTCTGCAACGGCCTCGACGACGACTGCGATGGGGACATCGACGAGGACGCCGAGCAGGCCTGGTACGTCGACAGCGACGGCGACGGATACGGTGGCGGCGAGCCGACCTACGCCTGCGATCAGCCCTCGAGCGTCTACGTGGACAACGGGGACGACTGCGACGACGCCGACGCGGAGACCTACCCCGACGCGCCCGTCGAGTGCTCCGACCTCGACCGAAACTGCGACGGTCAGCGGGACGACGCGGACCTGGACGGTGACGGATACGCCGGCTGCGAGGAGTGCGACGACACGAACGCCGAGATCCACCCCGACGCGCTGGAGATCTGCGATGGCGTGGACCAGGACTGCGACGGCGAGCTCGACGAGGATCCCACCGACGGCCAGACCTGGTACCGCGACGTGGACGCCGACGGCTTCGGCGATGCATCCGACGCCTTCGACGCCTGCGAGCAGCCCGAGGGCTACTCCGCCGACGCCACCGACTGCGACGACACCCGCGACGACATCCACCCGGACGCCACCGAGATCTGCAACGGCCTCGACGATGACTGCGACGGCGACATCGACAGCACCGCCGTCGATGCCCTGACCTGGTACGTCGACGTCGACGGCGACGGCTACGGCTCCACCGTCTCGACGACGTTGTCCTGCGATCAGCCCTCCGGCTACGCCGCCACCGACGACGACTGCGACGACGACGACACCGCCTACAACCCCGGCGCGGCCGAGGACGACTGCTCCGACCCGAACGACTACAACTGCGACGGCGCCACCGGCTACGTCGATGGCGACGGCGACGGCTGGGCCGCCTGCGAGGAGTGCGACGACAGCGACGCGGACGTGAACCCCGACGGGACCGAGCTCTGCGACAGCGTCGACAACGACTGCGACGGCACCGTCGACGAGGACGACGCCGAGGACGCGGCGACGTACTACGCCGACACCGACGGCGACGGCTACGGCGACGCCTCCTCGACCACCGAGGCCTGCTCTGCCCCCAGCGGCTACGTCTCCGACGCGACGGACTGCGACGACGCCGATGGAAGCATCAGCCCGAGCGCGACCGAGGTCTGCGACTCCGCCGACAACGACTGCGACGGCACGACCGACGAGGACGACGCCAGCGACGCGTCGACCTGGTACGCGGACACCGACGGCGATGGCTACGGGGACTCCTCGTCCACGACCGAGGCCTGTGAGGTGCCCTCCGGCTACGTCGCCGATGCCACCGACTGCGACGACTCTGACGGCGACGTCAGCCCGAGCGGGACCGAGGTCTGCGACAGCGTGGACAACGACTGCGACGGCACGATCGATCCGGGAACCAGCGCGGACGCCTCGACCTGGTACGCGGACAGCGACGGCGACGGCTACGGCGACAGCTCGTCCTCGGCCGACGCCTGCGACCAGCCCACCGGCTACGTCTCGGACGCCAGCGACTGCGAGGACAGCGACGCCGACGTGAACCCCGACGCCGACGAGGAGTGCGACGGCGTCGACAACGACTGCGACGGCGACACGGACGAGGACGCGATCGACGCCTCGACCTGGTACGAGGACGCCGACGGCGACAGCTACGGCGACGCCTCGAGCACGGCCGAGGCCTGTGATGTGCCCTCCGGCTACAGCGCGGACGCGAGCGACTGCGACGACGGTGACGGCGACGTGAACCCCGGCGCGACCGAGTACTGCGACAGCGTCGACAACGACTGCGACGGCACCACCGACGAGGACGACGCCGCGGACGCGTCGACCTGGTACGGCGACAGCGACGGCGATGGCTACGGCGACAGCTCGGACACCGACGTGTCCTGCGACGCGGCCTCGGGCTACGTCTCCGCCTCCGGCGACTGCGACGACGGCGACGGCGACGTGAACCCGGGCGCCGACGAGACCTGCGACGGCATCGACAACGACTGCGACGGCGCGACGGACGAGGACGACGCGATCGACGCCTCGACCTGGTACAGCGACAGCGACGGCGACTCCTACGGCAACAGCGGCGTCAGCACGACCGCCTGCGACCAGCCCAGCGGCTACGTCTCGGATGCGACCGACTGTGACGACTCCGACGGCTCGGTGAACCCCGACGCCGACGAGTACTGCGACAGCGTCGACAACGACTGCGACGGCACGACCGACGAGGACGACGCCCTCGACGCCTCCACCTGGTACATCGACTCCGACGGTGATGGCTACGGCGTCTCCGATACGACGACCGAGGCCTGCACTGTGCCCGCGGGCTACGCGTCGACCTCGGACGACTGCGACGACAGCGACGAGGACGTGAACCCCGGCGAGTCCGAGGCCTGCAACGGCGTCGATGACGACTGCGACGGCAGCACGGACGAGGGCTTCACCGACACGGACTCGGACGGCACGGCGGACTGCGTTGACGACTGCCCGGTGTACGCGGACCCCTCGCTGTCCTCGAACGGCGACGGCTCCGAGTCGAGCCCCTACATGTCGATCAACGACGCCATCACGCTTCGCGGCGGGTCCTGTGACCAGATCGTGCTGAAGGCCGGGACCTACTCCGAGCAGGTCGACTACGGCGGCGACGACCTGGACATCTACTCCGAGGACGGCGCGAACAAGACGATCATCGACGGCTCGTCGTACAGCGGCTCCGTCGTGAGCTTCACGGGCGGCGAGACGGCTTCGGCCGTGCTCGAGGGCGTCACCGTCCAGAACGGCACGGGCACGACCGGCGACGGCACGACCGTCTTCGGCGGCTACAGCCTGGACTCGAGCTCGACCCACGGCGGCGGCATCTACATCGACGGCTCCGACCCGACGATCACCGGCTGCGTCATCGAGGACAACGCGGCCACGGGCTTCGGCGGCGGTGTCCTGGCCATCGACTACGACGGCACCTTCGACGGGAACACCGTCGAGGACAACGACGCCGGCGCCGAGAACTACTCGGGCGGCGGCATGTACGTCTACGACTCGGGCGCGACGATCTCGGACAGCGACTTCGAGGGCAACGTCGCGAGCGGGTCCAGCGGAGACGGCGGCGGCCTGACCATCGCGGACAGCGACGTGACCGTCACCGGCAACTGGTTCGAGGCCAACGAGTCCAACGGCTATGGCGACGGCGTGCGCCTGCTCGCCGCGGACGGGCTCTTCGCCAACAACGTGCTCTTCGACCACGACGCCTTCGCGCTCGCCCTCAGCGACGGCGGCAGCATCGACGTCGTCAACAACACGATCGACGGCAACGGCTACGGGGTCATCTACTTCTACAACACGGCCGGCTACCCCTCGGGCGACCTCGTCAACAACCTGATCACGAACAACGACTACTACGGGCTCTACGCCAGCTACTACCCCTGCGTGTCGCTCGGCAGCATCTCGTACAACGACGTGTACAACAACGGCTGGGCTGACTGGACCAGTTCCTACTGCAAGACCTACTGGTCGGGCTACGGCAACATCTCCAAGGACCCGAGCTACCAGAACCGCGGCAGCGACGACTTCAGCCTGAAGAAGGGCTCCGTCGTCAAGGACGCGGGCGACGACACCGACGGCTACGGCGTGACCGACGACTACGACGGCGACTCTCGAAGCACCGGGGCCTACTCGATGGGCGCCTACGAGCGCGACTGACGCACCTCCACGATAGAGTGGCGTGCTCATGCCGCTCTGGTCACTGGTCGGATGTCTGTCGCAGCTGGGGGTCGCCGACCCCGAGTTCTGCGCGCGCTATGCCGACGCCGACGGGGACTCCTTCGGGGACCCGGCCATCTCGGAACAGCAGGAGTGCGCGACGGAGTCCGAGGGCTGGGTCGACAACCGCCTGGACTGCGACGACAGCGACGCCGAGGTGTTTCCGGGCGCCGAGGTCGCCTGCACCGGCGGGGACAACAACTGCGACGGGCTGGCCGACGACACGGACGCGGACGGCGACGGCTTCCTGGGCTGCGAGGAGTGCGACGACACGCGCGACGCGGCGTACCCCGGCGCGGACGAGACCTGCAACACCTTCGACGACGACTGCGACGAGGTCATCGACGAGGAGCCCGTGGACCCGACGACCTGGTTCGCCGACGAGGACGATGACGGCTTCGGTGACCCGAGCAACACAGTCGACGCCTGCGAGGTCCCCGAGGGCTTCACCGACGACGACCAGGACTGCGACGACGCCCGCGACGACGTCTACCCCGAGGCCACCGAGGTCTGTGACGGCGTCGACCAGGACTGCGACGGGATGGAGGACGAGGACAGCGTGGACGCGGAGACCTGGTACCGCGATGCGGACGAGGACTCCTACGGCGACGGCTCGATCACGGTCGCCTCCTGCGAGGTGCCCGAGGGCTACGCGGACAACCCCGACGACTGCGACGACGACGAGGCCGAGGCCAACCCCGGGCGCGACGAGGAGTGCGACGGCATCGACAACGACTGCGATGGCGAGGCGGACGAGAGCGACGCGGTCGATGCGCTGACCTGGTACCCGGACACCGACTCGGACGGCTACGGCGACTCCTCCTCGACGCAACAGGCCTGCGACCGGCCCTCGGGCTGGACCGCGGTCTCCGGCGACTGCGACGACGACGAGGCGGACGTGAACCCGGGCGAGGTCGAAGCCTGCAACGGCGTCGACGACGACTGCGACGGCGACACGGACGAGGACTTCGACGACACGGACTCGGACGGGACGGCCGACTGCATCGACGACTGCCCCGTCTACGCCGATCCGACGGCGACGAGCGGCGACGGCTCCTCCTCGAGCCCCTACGCCGGCGTCAACGAGGCCATCACCTTGCGCGGCGGCTTCTGCGACGAGATCGTGCTGCTTGCGGGCACCTACTACGAGACCATCGACTACGGCGGCGACGACCTCGACATCTCCTCGGCGGATGGGGCCCCCTCGACGGTCCTGGACGCCTCCGGCTCCGGGAGCGTGGTGACCTTCCAGAGCGGCGAGACGACAGCGGCCGTCCTCGAGGGCGTGACCTTGACGAACGGGGCCGGCTCGACCGCGACCTCGCCGGGGACCTCGACCTCGACCACCCAGGGCGGCGGCCTGTGGGTCTACAGCTCCGATCCGACCATCACGGACTGCATCATCGAGGACAACACCACGACCGGCCGAGGCGCCGGGGGCTGGTTCTACGACTGGGATGGCAGCTTCGAGGGCAACACGGTCCGGGACAACACCTCCTCGAAGAGCGGGCGGGCCGGAGCCGGCCTGTTCCTCGAGGACAGCGCCGGGTCGATCCTGTCGAACACGTTCTCGGACAACGACGCGACGTCGACGAACTCGGGGGGAGGAGCGATCTACGCCTACGACGGCGGGCCCGAGATCGCCTACAACCTCTTCGAGGAGAACGAGGCGGTGTTCGCCGGAGGCGGGCTCCTGCTCCACGGGACCTCGTCGACGGTCTACAACAACCTCTTCATCGACCAGGAGGCGGACGCCATCGCCTTCTTGGATGGCGACAGCTCCAGCGTCTACCACAACACGATGGATGGGAACGGCTACGGCGTCTACCTCTACGTGACGTCCAGCGGCTCGGCGCCCTCGGTCGCGTTCGTGAACAACCTGGTCACGGACAGCGACACCTACGGCATCGACGTGGCCGCCGGCGGCTTCTCGCGCTTCGCCTACAACGACGTCTACGGTAGCGGCGAGGACGACTACAACGGCTACTCCGACCCGACCGGCTCGAACGGGAACATCTCCCAGGACCCGCTCTACGTCGGCTCGCGCGACTTCACGCTGCAGACCGGAAGCCTCGCCATCGACGGCGGGGTCACCCTGAGCGCCGTGACCGACGACTACGCAGGCACCGCGCGTCCGACCGGCACGGCCAGCGACATCGGCGCCTACGAGCAGTAGTCGGTCAGTCCGCCCAGACGTAGAGCGGACCGTCGACGTTGTCGTCCTCGTCGGTCTCCTCGACGTAGTCGTAGCCATCGATCATCACGTAGGACGTGCAGTAGTCGCAGGTGCTGCTCTCGAAGGTGAAGTCGGCGTAGGCGGTGTCCCCGGCGGCGAGCTCTTCGACCGTCGTGTACTGCTCGCCGTCGTCGTAGAGCTCCGGCGGGGAGGACTGATCCTCGAAGAGGTCCACGTAGAACTGGCCCACGTCTTCGCCGCCCGTGTTGGTCACGTCCACGAAGTAGTAGACGGTTCCGGAGCTGCTGCTGTAGTCGAAGTAGGTGATCTCGAGGTTCGGCCCGCTCCCGCCGCCTCCGCTGGTCGCGGTGATGCTGCCGAGGAAGCCGTTGTTGTTCTCGTTGGACTCGCTCACCGTTCCGCCGCTGTCCGCGAAGATGTAGATCTCGTGGTAGCCGTCGGTGATCGGCATCGTGAAGACGAGCTGGGTGGTCTGGCCCGCGCCGGTGTAGCTGACGTAGTCGAACTCGTCGCCGTCGTCACCGACCTGGGGCGTCGAGGAGGGATCCATGAAGACGTCGACGAAGTAGTTGCTGGCGCCGGCACTGCCGCTGTTGCTGACGTCGACCGAGAGCGTGACGTAGCCACCGGCGGCCTCGCCGCTGGCGGAGGTGATCGACAGGTCGGTTGTCGCGCCCTGGATGACGTTCACCGCGCAGGTGTCCGACAGCGTGCCGTTCCAGTCCACGTGGACCTCGGCGGTGCCGGTGCCAGCGCCCGTGACCAGACCGTTGCCGTCGACCGTGGCGACGCCACCGTCGCTCGTGATCCATCGGACCTGGCTGCTGGAGTCCGCGCGGTTGCCGTCGCTGTAGGCCGCGATGGCCTTGAGCTGGGCCGTGTCCCCGGTGGCGACGTCCACCTCGCGGGGCTCGATGGTCAGTCCGACGAGCTGGGCGTCGGTGACGTTGACGACGACCTCGTTGCTGGTCACGCCGGAGAGCTTCGCGGTCACCCGCGTGTCGCCCACCGAGACGCCGGAGACGCTGCCCTCGGAGTCGAGGCCGTTGCTCGCAACGGCGATGCCCTCGTTGGACGAGGCCCAGTTCACCAGGTGCGTGATGTCCTGGGAGCTGCGGTCCTCGAAGAGCCCGATGGCGGTGAGCTGAGCGTCCTGGCCGACGGGCACGACGATCTGCTCGGGTTGCAGGAGGATGCCGATGGGGGGCTCGTCGAGGCCGCTGTCGCCGGAGCCGCCGTCCTTGCAGCCGAGGCTGCCCAGGAGCATCAGACAAACGAAGAGGAGGGCGGCCGAAGCCGCCCTCCCGTTCGAAGGAATGCCCAGCGGGTTCCCCGCTCGAGCAACCGGAGCAATTCCGTTCACTTGCGCTCGATTTCCTGTCCGAGAGTCTCCACCAGCGTACCATAGGGCAGGAAGGGGTTCTCGGAGCTGTTGGAGCTCTCCTGGTTCGCGTTGTGGTACGGGACCCAAGCGAAGTCCGGGTGCTCGTTCTCGTTCTGCCAGGTGCCCTGACCGGTCACGAGGCCGTCGGCGTCCGTCGTCAGCGTGTAGCTGTAGGTGTTGGTGAAGCCCTTGGGGCTGCCAACCGCTGTATCGACCCACTCCTCGTCCACGCCGTCGGTGGCGAAGTCGACCGCCGCCGAGACCTCGAAGGTCCGCATGAAGGCGCTGATGGTGATGAGGGGCTCGAGGTCGGCGAAGGTGGCGTCACCGATGCCGCTGACGTTCTTGATGTCCTCGATGGCCTGGAAGGGGCCGTTGAACTCGCGGTACTCGACCACCGCGGCGCCCTTGCTGGGGCCGATGCCCGGCAGGGTGTCGAGCTCCTCGACGCTGGCGGTGTTGATGTTCACCTTGCCCGCCTCGGCCGGGTCCGTCGTCTCGTTGACCGTGACGTCGGCGCCGTAGGCCGGGAAGTTCCACACCGCATCACCGGCCGTCGTGTCGAAGACCAGGGGCACCCGCTGCTGGCGCAGGTAGAAGTTGATGATGTTGTGGAAGGCCTTGGGGTGGAGGTCGGCGATGTCGTCGCCCTCCTTGTAGTACCGGCTGCCGTAGAAGCGGCTGTAGGTGCTGTAGTGGCTCTCGGTGAGGAGACCCTTCTGGTCGCCGATGTCCAGCTCGACGGAGTTGCCGTTGATCTGCACCGACTTGGTCTCGCGGGGCTCGTCGACCAGGATGGCGGCAGCGGCCCAGCCGTTGCAGTGGCCCCACCAGCTTCCGCCCGAGGGGTTGTAGGAGTTCAGGATCTCCCAGGCCGACAGGAAGAAGGGGTTGTTCCCGGGGATGTCGTCGTCGAAGTACATCTTGAGCGCGAACTTGTCCATGGCGGACAGGTCGTCGAGCTCGTAGCTCCAGCCGTCGGTCGTGTGCGTCATGACGCCGTTCTCGACCGTGATGACGCCGCCGTCGAGGTCCTGACGGAGCTGGTTGTAGTACTCGACCAGGATCTCGACGAGCTCCTTCTGCTTGGCGGAGTACTCCTCGCGCTTGGCGTCCTTCTCGGCACCGTCCTCCATGTCGCGGAGCTCGGTGGACAGGTCGTCCATGTCCTTCTTGATCGGGTCGACCTGCTCCTTGATGCGCTGGCTGAAGGTGTTGTCGGAGCCGTAGTCGTGCCCGAAGACGAGCTCGGCCTTGGAGAGCGGCCACCAGGAGCCGGCCCAGGGGGTGTACTCGTCGGCGGTGCGGCTGCTCCAGCCGCCGGCCAGGGTCTCGTCGTCGAGCGTCAGCGCGGCGTCGATGTCGATGGCGCTCTGGAGCGCGGCCCGGTAGTCGAAGTCCTCGGGCATCTCGGGGGCGAGGTAGGGGCGCTCGGCGCGCTTGGCGTCGACCTCGCTGTCGGTGAGCAGGACGCTCTCCATGTTGTCGGAGACGACCCAGGTCGGCCAGGGCTGGCCGTCCTCGTAGCGAGCGGAGACGAGACCGCCGCCGACCTCGTCGTCGAAGAAGGTGTCCACGACGCCGTGGTCGACCTTCTCGCTGTCCAGCAGCGCGCCGTTCTCGAGGACCTTGGTCGAGGTCTCCCAGGTGGCGCTGTAAGGAGCGAGGTAGGTGGGCGCGTAGGTGAGCTGCGACTGCGAGAGCGCGTTCCAGCTCTTGCCCAGCTCCTTGGAGCTGTAGGACTTCTCGACGCGGTCACCGTCGACGTTCACGAAGCTCACGATGCCGGCGAGCCGGTCGCGGTCCTCGAGGAACACCATGTAGACGACCGGGTCGGCCTCGAGCATCGCCTCGTCATCGTTCAGGCTCTCGTCGAGGAAAGCCCGCACGACGCTGATGCGCGCCTGGTCGCCGGTGGCGGTGATGGAGAAGTCGTAGAGCTCGTCCGAGGCCTTCGGCTTCATGCCGGTCTCGACGACCTGGTAGGTCCAGACGACCTCGTCCGACCACGACTCGGTGTCGAACTTGTCAGGCTCACCACCGTCGAGGTGCGCGGTTGCGCTCTCTTCGGTCTTGTTGGCGGCCTGCTTGTAGTTGGCGGCGACGTGGAAGGTCTCGCCCTGGTTCCAATCGAGGCTCACGACGTCGGGGTTGCCCTTGTTGCATCCGACGAGGGAGGTGAGGGAAAAGAGGCTGACGAGCAGCATGGTCTTGACTCCTGTTGGCGGGGGGTTCACCCGCCGGCGGCCCCTAAGTACGCCGGACCGGCGGCGGGTCCAATCCGAGGCCCGCGCAACCACCGTGCCAACTTGCAAAAGCGACGGGATTTCGGTGAGTTCGCTATGGTGGTGCGGTGCTGCTGACCGCTCGGGATCTGCGCTGGCGAGAGATCTGTTGGCCCGATCTCTCGGTCGCCGAGGGGGAGATCGTGGGGATCTCAGGCCCCTCGGGGGCTGGAAAGTCGATGTGGCTGCGCATGTTGGCGGCGCTCGAAAAGGGCGAGGGCACCCTGGCTTTGGGGGGGCGGGGCCTCTCGGAGCTTGGCGGCCCAGGCTGGCGAACCCAGGTGCTCTACGTGCCCCAGGACCCTCCCGCGTTCGACGCCAGCGGCGAGGAGGTGTGGGCACGTCTCTGCTCCCTGCGCGCGCGCGAGGGCGTCCGGGAGCGGCCTGCGCTCGGGCTGGCTCCGGAGCTCTGGTCTCGCTCGATGGCGGAGCTCTCCGGCGGTGAGCGCCAGCGCATCGTCCTGGCGATGGCCCTGGCGGTCGAGCCTGTGGTGTACCTGCTCGACGAGCCGACCTCGGCCCTGGACGAGGAGAGCGAGGCTCTGGTGGAGGCGGCGCTGGCCGGGCGCACCTGCGTGTGGGTGTCGCACTCCCGGGCGCAGCTGGAGCGCGTCGCGACCCGGGTGATCGCGCTGTGAACCCGATCGACCTCTCCCTCTTCGATCTGGCAGGCGCCGCCTCGCTGATCGTGGTCAACGGTGCGCTCAGCGTCTGGCTGAAGCTGGGGCTGGAGAGGAAGCTCGCCGTGGCCTCGGTGCGCAGCGTCGTGCAGCTGTTGATCCTCGGCTACGTGCTGGTCCCGGTCTTCTCGATCGCGCACCCCGCGCTGGTCTTCGGCTTGGGTGCGCTGATGGTCGTCCTGGCGGGCCGGGCCGCGGTGCGCCGCTCGTCGAGGACCTTTCGAGGAGCGTGGGGGGCCGGGCTCTTCGCCATGACGCTGGGCGCGGTTCCGACGACGATCTTCGCCACCGCGATGCTGATCCAGGTCGAGCCCTTCTGGACCCCTCAGTACTTCGTCCCGCTCTTGGGCATGGTCCTCGGGAACGCGCTCACCGGAGTGTCCCTGGGCGTCGACACCGCGCTGAAGGGCTTCGTCCTGGGTCGCGGCCAGGTGGAGCTGCTTCTGGCCTTCGGGGCGACCCGCTGGGAGGCGGCCCGCGGGGTGGTGGCGGACGCCGTGCGCACCGGGATGATCCCCATCCTCAACTCCATGACGGTCGTCGGCCTGGTCACGATCCCCGGAATGATGACGGGCCAGATCCTGGGCGGCACGCCACCGGAGCTGGCTGCCCGGTACCAGATCCTCATCTTGTTCCTGATCGCGGGCGCGGTCGGCATCGGGACGATGGTCGCCGTCTTGTTGACGATGCGGGCCGTCTTCGACGACGCCGACAGACTGCGGCTCGATCGGATCACCGAGGTGGGGTGAGGCCGGGGCTCAGCTCCCATGCCAAGCGGGCCGACAGGCCCGCTCGCGACCCGCTGGTGCCCATTTCGTCGACGAAGCGCGCTGGCGCGCTAGTCGATCGAAGGTACGGGCACGGCCACCCCGGAGCGCGCAGCGCGAGGAGTGCGCAGAAGCGGGTCGTCGGCTGCGCCCGTTGTCGCCGCGCTCGCTCGTCCGTCGCCAGACGGCGAGGGCGGCGCACAACGACGGGCGCGGGACACTCAACGTCTTGCGCCGCAGGCGCCACCGACCACACCACGCTCGGGGCGGGCACGACCTTTCACGGACACCACCGACGGTGGCCCAAGCACCCGTGCGAAGCGCTCTCGCTTGGCCCGCGTTGACGCGCGTGTGAGGCCCGCAGGATCCGGGGCTCAGGCCTCGAGGCACCTCGGACAGCTGAAGCACCGGGGTGTCGAAGCCGAGAGCACGTAGAGCGCCACCGCGGGGATCGCGACGAGCCCCCAGGCCAGGGC
>Ga0114933_10001878_pt1 | contig 22732 bp, 34 predicted proteins | sample 4SBtaG_FD_89691 | JGI IMG/M metagenome (GOLD analysis project Ga0114933, IMG submission 89691) | Deep subsurface microbial communities from Kolumbo volcano to uncover new lineages of life (NeLLi) - 4SBTROV12_W25 metaG | ecosystem: Environmental > Aquatic > Marine > Volcanic | place: Kolumbo... | reverse complement strand
GTTTACTACGGTCGTAAGAGAGGCAAATCCATTTGCCGCGCCAGCCGTAAATCCTACTCCCGTTCCGGTGATGTTCGTACCCACAAGCGTAGATGGAGTGCCCAAGTTCGGTGTAACTAATACCGGTGAGTTTGAGAACACAGCCAATCCCGTTCCCGTTTCATCGCTCAGTACGCCAGCCAACTGCGCAGAAGTTGTGGCTGCGAATTGGGATAGTGGTTGGTCAGTGTAGCCAGCCCTCCGCAATTCAGCTTGAACCGTTGTAGGGCTTGCGCCCACACCATCATCGATATGTCCGATAAAACTAGAGCCTAATTGAGACAGAAGATAATCTATCAAGCCCTGTACGTGGATCCATAAAGTGCCGCTTGCGCCGTCGTCAGCACCAACCTTGGAAGCTTCAGTTACTAAAATCTCTTCTGTGTCGGCCAAGGTTATATCTTCGTATAGCTTTCCTGTTATGAGCTCACCTGAGATCACTAACTGATAGCGACCACTCAGCGCATAGAAGAAAAACTCACCATCCGCATCTGTCGTGAGCTCTGAATTAACGATAGGTGTATCAGCTGTGCTATTGCTGGCATAGATTGTTGCCAGCGTGCCGGATGGATAATCTTGGACAACGACAGACGCGCCAGCAATCGGATTCCCCGATTTGTTGGCGATTGACTCTTGATAGCGCTCCATTATTACCCCTACCGGCTACTTACTGGTTTGCCTGCACTTCAAGCGCATTTGCGATTGTCTTACGCAAGGTCGGCACTGGTGATTTGTCATTCACAGTAATGCCACGCTCGTTGGCCAAAAACATCAACTCATCTTTGTTCATAGCCGAAACATCCGGCACATCTACACCTTGATCACCGGTTTCGGAGCCGTCAGTACCGCTATCGCCAGATTCACCTGCGTCGCCATCGCTGGAACCGTCAGTTTTCTCGCCATCATCAGTGTTAGAGTCATCCGTACCATCACCTTCGCCGCCGTTATTTTCAGGATTCACGGGATCAGGCTTATCTGGCTCGACTGGCTTATCGTCACCCGCCAATTCATAGCCTTCAGTGATAGATAGGAATCGTCCGATATGATTCTTGTCCGCCACCTCGCATACATGATCACCATCTCCCGCTTCTGGTTTGAAATGATATGTGGAACCACCAATTTCAATCTTGCTGCCGCCTTCGCGTTTCTGCTTACATTTAATTAACATGATCTGCCACTCCTTGTCGTAATTAGGGAATGAGCTTTAGAAATAAAAGAATGGGGTGGCGCTCAACCACCCCATTCCTGTTACTCGCCTGCTCGTGCTGCGCGATAAAGCAAAGTGAATCCGATCTTGCCGGTTGCCGCGCCGGTTGCCGGGGCAGCCTTCACCAAGATACCGACAGAACGATCAGCGCTTGCTGGTGCCACACGGAATGCCGTTACCGCACTTGGACGAACCACGCCGCCTGCCTGACCGACCGTACTGGCAGCGAATAGCTCAGTACCAACAGTACGAGCAATATTCGCATCACCTGGCGTACCAGACATAATACCTGCATCCAAAGTAATCAGTGGTGTGGCGTTGGTGTCCAGATCATCGGTATCCAGAATCGCATCAACAGGGACGCAATCGGCTGGAAGCTTCACCATCTCAATCACGTCATCAAGGATAAGTGCTGCCGCAAGATCATATTCTCCACGAACCGCGAAAACCTTGCCTGCACCTTCCGGGCTAATGCTGGGTCGCACATCCTTTGCTTCCTCAGCTTGAAACACATTAGTAGTTGCCATGTTGCTCTCCTTGTATCAATTTGAAATTGCTTGGAGGCGGCGAACCGCCTCATTCAGCTTTCGTTTAGCCCGGATTGGCTGCAGCAGAATCCACCGCGATTACACCGAAGTCTTTGCTTTTGAAACTGCACTTCTTCACGCCGAATATCGAATTAGTGGAAACCACTAACTGATTACCGTTGTCACGCATTTCCTCGTGCCAATCAAAGCGCATTCCGGTGCCTGCCGAGCCAAAGGCAATCACAGCCGCCTGAGCGCCCATGAACAAGCCGCGTGCCGCTGCGACATTTGAGCCTGCGCCGTAATCGGTGTAGCGGATGACCTGCTTGGCTTCATGCAGCACGACGTTGTTGTACATGCCTAGTCCGCCCTTGAAGATCGGATTCTTTGCGCCTTCCGCAGCCGCAGCCGCTTTTTGCACGTCGAGCCATCCACCAGTACCAGCATCGCGCTTCAAGTCGTACTTCTGCCAAGGGGACATGACCAGTACAAAATGTTCTTCGCCATCGATCACGATAGGCTGGATAGAAGGAATACCTTCCGTACCGCCACCCATCATGGTTGCTTTGGCGCATAAGCGATCCACCGCTGTCAACGTCATCTTGTCGGTTGCCGCAACAGTCGCTTTACTGGTTGCCGAACCCGCATACAAGATGTGATCGGAATCAGGGGCGGTAATGCCGTTATCCGCAAAGCCGGTATAACTGGTAGGGAATGTGTAATCTGAATTCTCACCACGCGAACCAGATATGTAGATGAACAACAACTCATCCATCACACGGCTCCACCAATCACGCTGACGGGCTTTCGCCACCATGCGCAAATCATGAAGCGTACGCTTGCGCGTCATGCGCCCACCAGCATTTACACCTTGGCGCATCTGGTTGATGTACACATTATCGGTAGCGAACTTCAGATCCTCTTCTTGGCCTTCCAAGACTTCATCGCCCTCAACAGGCTGCATCTTGAGTTGCAAGGAAAGATCGTAGGTGATTTGCTCACCGGCATCGTTTTCAAGGTTGCGTAGAATCTGAACCGGTGTTGATGCGGATTCGCCCTCGCCCATGAACTTCTTGCTGAAGTATGAGGTACGGGCAATATCAACAGCCAATTGGCCGCTGTACTTTTTTACTGCTTTGGGATCGTTCAACCCCACAATGGTCTTAGCCATGTCGCACTCCTTTATATGATTCATAAAGAAGCACCTATGCGCTTCGTCCATTCGGGTTATTCACCCACTTTGCGGATTACCGCAATTCTTTAGGCTTTGCTAAATCCAGTCAGCCCTTTTGACGCTGGTGGCGCAACTCCTACAGTTCCAACTTCTACTCTCAAGCTTTCGGGTTTGTCAACCGCTAAACGCACCTGTTGACCAGATTTCTTTTCAACCTTGATGATTGCGTCCCCAATCTTCAAGTGCTGGCCAACCTTTACGTCGTAATATCGCATGTCATTTAAGTAGCGAAGTATTGCTCACGTTTAGCATCTGTCAATCTCGCCAACGCTTGTTCATATGCAATACCGTCCAATTTATCCAGATAATCAAACTCGCCTGCCGTTTCTGAGCTATCTGCGGCAGGTGCGCCAGAAAGCGTCTTTGGCGTATCTGACAGATCAGGCCTGCGTGACTTAGTTTTTTTGTCGCCTTTATCATCTCCAGCCTTGTCGTCATCCTTATCTTTGTTGACCGCGCCACCGCCAAGACTGTCAAGAACAACTTTATGCGCTTCACGCAGACACCAGCTACCGCTCCGGTTTTCATTGGCCTCGCCCAAGCGCTTGACTTCCACATCCAGCGCAGCATATCGCGCCGCATTCAATGAATCATTATCGGTTTTGTAATAATCCTCGTTATCCTCAAAGAAGTCATCCTGTTGACGCTGCCAAAGCTGATCCTCCATTTGCTTACTGCTTTCGGCTGATATTTCCGCTTTGGTTTGCGCGCGGGTTAGATCATCGCGCTGCCGGTTGTATTCCTGAAGGGTTATGTCGCCCTCTTCAAAATCTTTATCCAACGCGGTCAATTTTTCCTCGTAACCCTCTACCGGATCAGCGTGATAAACAGGCGCGAAGTCGTTGCGAGGGGCTTTTGGGGTGTCGCCTTGCTTGTCGTCACCATCTTTACCCTCATCGCCTTTTTTATCGTCATCACCAGCCTTATCATCCGGCTCGTCGTCGCCTTTATCATCGCCATCCTTGTCGTCGCCTTTGTCGCCGTCTTGCTTCGACTGATCACCTTTGTCATCAGACGCGGCATTATCTTTTTGCTCAGACCCATTCAGCGCAGCCAACGCATCCGGGTCGGCATCTTCTACCAGCGCCAACTTTTCTTCAATAGACAGTGCCTCAAGCTCTGATTCTGTATAGTGTTGAGACAACAAAGTAATTTGTTCGTCAGTAATCGTCAATTCTTCTGTTGCTGCATCTTGATTCTCTGCCATGTCATTCTCCTAATAGTTCATGCAGTAGGGCTGCATTACCCCTAAACGGCTTCCTGATCCACGCCGCCTTGATCTTGATGTCCCGCGTCCTGCAAAATCTCGTCGGCGACTGGTGCAATACCAGGTGTTTGAGCCACCACACCAGCCGCCTGTAACGCCTTCATTACGCCATCTACGGTCGCATTGATTGTGTCAGCATTGGTTTTATGGGCCTGCGCTTCGAGATGTGCAACTTTGGCTTCCACCTCGGCAACCTTGGCCGTCGCCGCTCTCTTCTCCAACTCAGCGGCTTCGGACTCCTGCTTCTTCTGTTCCTTGACCTGCTGAAGCTCCTCCTCGGACATATCTTCTTCGTCTTTGCCCTGCCCGTTGATTTGACGGATGCGCTTGACCCACTCATCCCTGTTTTGAACGTCAGACTCTTCAAATACCAAGTCCAGCAGCTTGATCGCCAGCTCTGGCGGCATTTTTGAAGCCATATCCATCATCTGCTCAAACATCGCCTGCCGTATCGTCTCCCGGTAGTCCATTTCGTCTACCAGAAAATCAGCTTTCGTTTCCGTGATGTCATTCAGATAGGTGCCATCGTCTTGAGGCTGATTGATCTCAGTCCACTCCATCACACCCTTTTTATTGCCGGATATGCGGATGATTTTCGGCATTGAGTAGTATTGCTCGGACAGAGACAGCAGGTTTTCACCTTGTATCTGGAAAGACAGCATGTAATTGTCGAATATCTCAGCCGTCACCACACTACCCTGCGTCTGCCTTGCGATGATCGCTTTGCCAGATTGCGCATTGCTTCCGCGCCCAAGATTCTCATCCGTCACGCCGCCAGAGTTTCTGATGCTAATCGCATCCATATCCATCAGCTTCAAGTGTTCTTCGGCCAGCAGCTTGTCTTGGCGCACTTCAAATTCTTTGCCTTTTCTTTTGATGAGTACGCCATCCGGCCTGGCTGCTTCATCCCGCGTCTCTTCAATATCCTCTACCGCATCCTCTTCCATGATGATTTGATTGGTAGACAGGATGAATAACGCCTTGCTTGCACGTTTATTCAAATCTTCTTGCTGGTCGCGTTGATTTCGTACTGCACCATAAGGCGCATTGTCACGGCCTCGGCGATAACACCAAAGCGGGGTTAGTCCAAATCGATTATGTTTATATGGGCTGCGTCCAGTCCACAACAACGCACCCTTGACGAATAACGACACCCACATTTGCATCTCAGTGGTGTCGTAGAGTGAAACGATTTGATCATCGTATGCTTTGCGGTGCTTCTCATTTTTGCCGTCGTAGACTTCGCCATCGAACAAGTCACCGCGCATTTTCTGTACTCTCGCGGGTCGCCGTTCCCACACCTCAATAATCTCCACGCGCTCACGCCGGTTCAAAAACTGCCCGCCTGAGCCAATCGCACTGCCTGCATAACGCGAGAATGAAGCTACCGGTGTCGTGCCATTAGCGCTCTGCTTGAGAGGTTGCCCCAGATAATAATCATCATCGTAATGGCCTTTGAAAACATCCATATCCATCGCCGACGAGCGTAATTTGCTCTCACGGTCTGGCACCAGTGCAATCGCCACATCCAAATCCAGCACCTTGCGCCTGAATAAATAGCGGGCATCGCTTAAATCCAGCTTCTTCGCGTTGCTGTCGTACCAAACATTCCGCCATGACTCGCTTTGAGAGAAGATAGGGTCATCCTCGTTGTCCCCGCGTATGCCGTCCTCCATCCAACCAAGGCCGCAAATCACAGACTCTTTAAATGCTTGGCTGCGCTCAAAAGGAATGCGGTTCACATCGCTGATGTACTTCAGCACATCCCGCTTCACGCCTGCCAGGTCGCCATCGTCCTTTTTTCGGGGCAATACATCAAAATCAAACTTAGTGCGACGCTCAGTACCAACCATCCAGTCGATAGTCGGCTTGATCTCGTTGAAAACTAAAGGTGCCTGACCGCGCTCCATCAACTCGGCGGCATCATCCTCAGAATATTGCAGACCATCATAGAAGTCCTGATCAAGTGCCATCTGATAGCGGTTCTCTGCTTGAGCCCCTCTCTCATACTCGAACCAGCTCTCAAACTGACTCAGCCTCTTCACCGCATCCGGCTTGTCTAAGTCGTGAACAACTGTAGTATCTTGCTCGACCGCCCCGCCCTCTGTGTAGCGAGAGTCTGGGTCGTGAGCCTTTTTGGTCTGAATGTTTTCGAGCTGTGCCATCAATGCACCATCTCAACGGTTTGTTTATTCCCATCAATTGACAGGGTGGCCTCACCCTCCATACGCTTGTGAGGATATTCCTGCAAATCATCCGGTTTCGGCGGCATCATCAACAAATCATCGATCCACAACAGAAAGCAATCGGCCATCGCCGTGATGTAACGCACCTTCGGAATCGCCTCGGTTGCCTTAGCTTTTGCCAACTCCATTTCATGCGACACTTGATCTTTGGTGCCCATCGGCATATTGCGCACGAAAGAAGCTAGGAATTGTTCAGCAGAAAGATATTGCCCTTGATACATCGGTGGCTTTGGGACACCGAAACCGGTGATATGCGCGGCCAGCCACGAGTTATATTGTAGGAAGAAGTTATCGGTGAGTTGAAAGACTGCGGATTCGCAAAGAATGTAACTGCCAGAATTCGACCGCTTTGCCATCGGGAAAATGCACATTGCAGGCTCATCATTCACATACTGAAAAGATGCGGCAATGTCGCCTTTAGTTCTGGTAAACCGGCAAGTGTTTCCACCAATGGTTATCGGCATGAATAGCAACCTGAAATTCGAGTTGCTGATTACTTCTACCGTATTATTTATATATGTCAAGTCCGGGTAGTGGTTCAGTTTGAAATTTTCTTTTTGTAACTGCCACGCTTCTTCGGTGCATCCTCTGGAATCAGCTTCACAATATCAGAAATTTCCCAAAGTGTTTCACTTACACCAGCAGCCATTGCTGGCGTTACTCGCAGTGACTTATGAATCTTGCAGAAGTTGTAGAACATGAAATACAGGCTGATTGCGTGCATGTGATTCTCTAGCTTTTTGCTGAATGCGTTAGTCAAACGGGTAAAGCGGCGCATGTGCATTCGCATCGTTAGGTTTTGGCGTTCTACATAGCTGGTCGATACATGCTTAATCTCTGGATTGCCAGTAATGCGGCGTTTCTCTGAGCCTGTGAACTCAGCAGGGCTATAACGGCGTGCATCGTTCTTATGCTGGCCTAGTGAGCCATATATCTTAACTAACTGCGCAAAGTCTATATCAGCCCCGAAAGCATCTTCTACAGCGTCAATGAAGGCTGAGATACCTTTAACAGCGTTTGTATAGATTGCGATAGCTGCTAGGTACACACGCAACGGAAGTTTGTGGAAGGCAAAGATAGTGCCTGATGTGACGCTGAAAGTATGTCCACAATCCTTGCACTGCCATTGCTTGCGGCTTCGTTTGAAGTAATGCTTACCAATAGTGCCGCATACAGGACAGGCAACTTCATCACCAGAACCCCAACGGACTTCCTTGAATACCTGAAAGGCTTCGTCATTAGTAAGCTCCATAACCTTGCGAACTGACAAGGTGCGGGCTTTTGCTGAGAGTAGGAAGTGTTGAGCCATGATTATAATCACTTGCGATATGTTTATGTTACATATGATGATACATAACATATCACTTGTCAACACATTTATATCGTGTATGATGATTTTTATATTTCAAGAGGTATTCCATGAAAACAGATAAAGAATGGGAAAATACTGTTAAAGGGTTACTTAAGGCTGAATTACAGCGTCGTAACATTAGTTACCAAGAGTTGACCGAAAAGCTTGAATTGGTAGGCGTGACAGAAACCGCTGCAAATATCGCAAACAAGATCAGCAGGGGGAAATTCACTGCCGTATTCCTTGTTCAGTGCCTAGAGGCTATTGGATGTACGACAGTTCGCCTAGACTAATATGAAGATCCCATCTAAGTGCCAGCTTGTGCTGATCGAATGGGAGGATAGCCGCCAGCCTATTCCAGGATGGGGTAGGTTAAATGAATTCGCAGCATCGCAAATATGCAAGTGCGTATCAGTAGGCTTCATGGTTTATGACGGCGAAGATCAAAAAGTGCTTGCCCCCAATATGGCTGACATTGAGGACAAGCAAAATATTCAATCAAGCGGGGCAATCCATATACCTGCTCGAAGCGTAATCAAGATCACGCCGCTTATTGAAAATAGAGTTACTTCTTCTTGCCCTTGTTAGGGGCTTGAGTAAGCACGCTTGCCGCGATTGCCTTCACTTGGCTTGGCGTTACACTTTTTGGATCGTGCAATGCCTTAGATGCAATTGAAGCTACGCGACTAGAGGTTTGCTCATTACGAGTTGGTTTCTTGACTGCCATGATATTTCCTTTGTAATAAATAAATAAATGAATGACGCATAAAAAAGACAATAGCAATACACGCGAACATAATTAGATGTTCACAAAAAATATTGCAATAGAGGTATGGGTAGGTATAATAAGAACCAGCGTGACGCTATAAGCATCGCGCTGGTTTGGCTTATAGCCTACCTTATTCTAATAAGGTCATAAGGTTGCTAGCCATATCCGAGCCCTCCTTAATAGCGCACCATTGCTATTTATGGCCGTCTCTACAACGGGGTTCAAACATGAAAGCTCAAGAGTTCGTACCTCTTGGGCTTTCGCTTTTTTACAGTTCATTATCTTCTACTTTCTTCAACTTATAGCGGTTTGGTATATTACCGCCGCCTTTTTCAGTCATAAGGAGGAAATGAGGAAATTGAAATGAAGATTAAGGAATAAATAAAAAAGGCTAGGAGTGCACCAACACTTCCTAGCCTTGTGACAAGGTGGTGAGAGCACCCCTCTGTCACCTACAACACTGTCCTCTCAGACAACTCAGATAGTACGCTTTTTGGGCGTTGTAGGCAACTATTGCTCTCCAATTTTTATAAGGAGAATGGACTATGTCTATCTACTTTAAGCGCAAAAGCGTTTTTGTTAGACCATATATAAGGCTTCGCTTCGGCAAGTTGGAAAATGTGTGTCAGCACTGGCGCTCATATCCTAGTCAATTAGTGTTGTTTAGTTGATCTGGGTTTTGCCGCGCTAGTCTTTGCTGATGGCGCGGCATTTTCCCATCTTGCTTCTGCTGCCTGCTTTGCTAATTCACTACGCTGCTCCTTTGTAAGCGCATCCATGCGAGATTTTCCGCCCTTCTTTCCGCCTTTAGAGGAATTAGCCTTGCGCCCCTTTAATGGCATTTGTGCCTCTTTATCACCAGTGGCTATCTGAGCCACATCAAAAGCAACCTGTGAGAAATCCTTGCGCTTTTTGGGTTTAGTTTCCATACGGCCATGATAGCGCAGAGGGTTGAGTATTGGAATGGTGTGGAATTTCAAACTGAACCACTACCCAAGTCCGAGAAGCCTATTAACATCTATTAGCGTCATGCTACGCCGTCCTCCAACTCCTAACCTTCTTTCTGCTGCTCGGCTTGGTCACAGAATAAAGCAAGCCACCATCCACCGCCTGACCGAACTGCCTAAAAGCATCCGGTCCTTCGCTGCCATTATGATCAGGCTGATCGATATACCTATCCTGCATTGAACTCCACTTCTTCTTGTAGTTATCCAGCCGTGAGATACCCTTCTTGCATCCCACCTCATCAAAATAACACTGACTGAATACCGCTCTGGTCATTTCAATGCCGGTGCCAATGTTATCGATGCGCGGCACGATGACGATATTGCGCAAGCCCAGCCCCTCCATCATTTCGGCGATTGATCGATTATCATTGCTCAGCCGACTATGATCAGCATCATGCGGGAAGTAATGCTTACCCCATATATAGCCAGTGTCCTGAAGATATTTGTAATAATGCTTCAAGTTCTCGCCAAACTCCTCGTAATACCCGATAAACCGATGCTCCACGCCTATCCGCTGGTGGAACCAGACCGCACAGCCATCCGAATTCCCAATATCCCAAAACGTATTCACCGGCTTGCTGTCGATCAGAGGCACATTGCATATCCGCCCCGTCTTGCGAACAATCGTCATCTGCTTCGTGTAATAACAACCCTCAGTAGAACGCTGAAATGCCTCCTGCCAGGTACTCGGATACTCCTGCCACATCAACTCAGGGTTGTTCGGGTAATCTGCATCCCGGGTCGCCACATACCACGCACGCTGGCGCATGGTGAGTTTCTGCCCGATCTCAACCTCAATCTTGTCAAAGTATTCATGGTCCTTATCGGTGATCAGCACCCCATCTGGATCCAACTCATACTCAGGACTATCATCCCACCAGCCGAAGAAATGGAATCGGTAATCCCTCGGCGTGAGCTTCTTACCTTGATCGCGCAGCGCAACAGAACGCACCGTCATATCGTGGAACTCGCCCACCTCGCCCTCTGCGGTCGATTCAAACACCAGAATACCGGTACTCGGCACGGTCGGCACCGAACCGGTAATCACCTCCTTGGCCTTCATCGGATACTTTGCACAAATCTTACCGAACTCAGACACATGCAATCGCTGGATAGTCCCAGAACGCATCGAAGTTGCCACACGCACCGAACTATTATTATGCGCAAACAACAACTCACTAGCACTATCCTTGGCCAGCGGTGCCCATATCTTGAACATATCCGGCAGATTCTCATAGGCGAACTTCACCTTATCGCGGAAAATCACCTCCGCCGCCTCCCGATCATGCGCAATGATGCCGCACCGTGAGTTAGGTACCCACAACGCATGATCGAGCCAGATAATTGCTATCAGGGTAGTGAAGCCGCGCTGCCTGGCCTTAAGGATAATATTGCGATGATGTAGCCGATCCATAAACCGGCGTTGCGCCCTATTGGGCTTAAAAGGAATTACTAGACCATCATCCGAGTCGTCGGAATTATCGCCTTTGATGAGTATCTTGTAGAGCTCACCAGAACATATCCGCCACACCGGGTCAGATAACTTGTCGCCATACTTGGCTTTAAGCTGTTCGAGCACGTCAACATCGGCTGTGGTCATTAACCCTTAACCGCTGACAAACCGGCACCACTACATCCGTTAAGAAATTCGGCAACCGCATCGCCGCGTTGCTTATTATCCTTCTCGTACTGACCGTGATATTTCAACAACTTTTCAAGAGATACATTCTTATCTACAACCTTGTACTTTTTCGTGTAGCCCACAAATACGCGACTTTTACCCTTCCCGCTCCAGATTTCTTCAATATCCACAGACTGAATTGCAGCAGCAGTTTCCTTATCCAGCAAATGAATCGGTATTGGCGATCCATCCTCATCGTACAGCTTGCGAATATCGAATCGCGCCAACCTGGACACTTCCAACAAAGCCTCTTGAGCGCTCATAATTGAAGCTTGAGCCACCTTCTCGCGTAGCTCCTCTACCCTTAGGGAAACCTTAGGGTTATCAAACAACTTGCTTGCTTCAACATGCACCGCATTGGCACTCATGTTTTTTGTGCTGTAAACGGATCGATACGCAGCACTCTTATTTCCGTGCTTAACGTACTCTTGAGCAGCTTTATCTTGGTTAATTGTCAGCCGACCGCTCATACATTGAATGCCTCTATGCGATCCCCCAGAACATCGTCTTTCTCATTGATTACGCGCTGCTGGTATGGCTGCAATTGGTCGCTCATTTTCCAACTCTTTCCTGTGGATACTTCCCAATAATGCTTGACTGAAGCGTCTTACCAAATGAATCAGCCTTCAATAAAGCATCGTAGGTTTGGAAAGGCACATCTTTGTAGTGATAGGTTTGACCGCTCTTGAATTCAACTACAAGAGTGTTCGTGCCGCTATCGTAGCCAACATTTTTCGCGGCGCCGGATTTAACTGGTCGCATTGAAATTAATTTATTTTCTTTGGGGTTTTTCATTATCTTCCTCGTGTATCCGCTCTCTAGCCAGCTTCAAATGCTGGAACTTAAACCAGATATTGACCAGCAAAGATAAAATGGCAACACCTACACCGACGATGGCTGCAAGTTCATTTGCAGTCACGCCAAAAATTACAGCCGATCCTGAAGCCGCGTAAGTCACATGGGTCGCTATCCTGTCTACCACACTACCTCCCGCACACAAGTAAATTAGCCTGACACGCCGAAAGTTGCCGGGTGTTCCTGTCAGCATCAAAAGCTATTGATGTTAGTTCTGCTGCGATTCCAGGGGGAAGATCAAGTGCAACCTCTTGACGAAGTTCGCCTCCCGCTCCACCATAATCGACGGAGTTGGGGTTGGGCATATCGGCGGCGCCACCTCCATCGGTACACTTGCGGCCGACAAAGGTGGTTTTGAAGCGCAGCTTACGCTCACCAGACAGAGCGGTAGTAACAGCATAGTTCTTTTGAATTTCCGCATCGCTTAACTCCTTTTGATATTTCTCTACGATTTCTGCTTGCGATTTCCGCCAAATACCTTCCATAGCGCGATAAGCATCCTGCATTTGAATATATTTAGTCTGAGCAGCTGCTAGTTCTGAGTTTTCTTTTGCTAGCCAGTAAGCATCCCGCTTTGCAGCCGCATCGGACCGCTGCCAGCTAATCAATGCAGTCATAGCGGCAATCAATACAAGACCAATCAAGGCATTACGAAAAACAGTTGGACTCATCAAAGTTTATCCTCAGTGGTTTGATCTAAATCTGATAACGGCCTTCTGGTCATTGAGCGCAGAATATAGGTAATTACTGCCGCTCCCATAGCAGCGTAACCCGCATACTCAGGCTTGATTTCAGGGAAGAATGATGGGTTCAAAAAACCAAGCGCAACCGCCGCCACGCCAAGCAACATCTTGATATGCCCAAACCACATTGTTCTGCTTCGTGTGCATCTGCGTATCATTGCCATCACAACCCCCTTATATCTAACCCATCCAACCAAACGAAGTCCTGCCCACATAAACCAAGCCATCACTGGCCTACCGGTAGACTTCACGCATTCACGAAACTTTCTATCTGCCTCCGCACGGCTTACCGTTCCGTCCTTGCCGTAATCATTGTCATGCACCTTACAGCATGACTCGACCGGCTCAAACTGAAAGCCAGTGCAATAAGTCTTTTTACTCATTCCAACCCCATCTTGTATGAAGCCTTGCCGTTCTGATCGAACGTGGCGGTTACGACTTGATGTCGCGGGTTGTCGCTAAGACCAACGTGCACCCAAGTCCCCTCCATGATGATCTGGTCGATCCTTTTCATAATCTCAGGACGCTTGGATATTGCCTTAACGATTTCGTATGGAGTACCGAAGCGTGGGGCTTTGAAGTCGGTGCCATTGCCTTGAGGATGCGCTTTTCTCGCAAAATACTCTGCCCAAGAATTCGGGTCGCGCAGTTTTCCACGCTTGGCGCACCACCCTCGATAATCCTTGTCGCACAGCACCTTTTCCAACGCTTCACAGCGATGGCCGGATGTAACCGTTACATACACATCACCGACATCCTTTGGGGCATCCTCATTAAGCGCAGCACGAATCGCCTCCATCACGCCAGCATTACGGCGTAGATTGACAATTTCATCGCGCCCTGGCGTGTTATCAATCCCCAGCCGGGTTGCGGTATCGGAATCCGTAAACTCTGACAAACTAAAATGTGGTGTTAGCTGCAAAATAACCTCCTGCATTGAAGTGCCTTACCCCTTTCTTCTACCTGAATTTTAAAAAAAATCAACCACATTGATTCATCCTTTCAATCTCAGATTTCAAGCTCTCCCGCACCTTAACCATCGCTTCATTAACTGCCTTCCGGTACGCCTTCACCTGTGCATCCTTGCAACGCAAATCAGTCCGCACCGAAATAAAGCTGATGCCGTGCCCGAAATAAATTCTCACCAACTTCTCAATGCCCCGGAATGGATGCACACCAGTCGGTAACGTCGCAATCGCCACATTAGCCAGCACTCGAAAAGACTCAGCATCACGAGCGGTCTTAGCCTTGTAATAAGCCAACTGATGCGGATTCAACACAGACTCATCAATCGAACCACCTGCATTTTTGATCAGCGTTGATAGCGTCGTCATCTAACCCCCTAAATAATCCTGAACAATCTCAATCCCATCGTCCACGCTACGCGCTATCTCAACGCGATTCCCCTGAGCGCGTAATATCGGAATGATTTTCTTTTGCGGTTCGCTCAAGGTGCCAGTCTTTGTCTTGAACTCAATATAGAGCGCATTAAACCCGCCGCGCGCAAAGGGAAAGCAATAATCAGGGATGCCCTTCTTAACGCCCTCCGCCTTTGCTTTTCCAGCCGAAGCCTTGCTACGATGCCCGCCGTTTGGCACTGCGTAGGCAGTTTGAAGGTCTGGATGCTTGCCCTCATTCCACCGCAACCACTCGGTAAAAGCCTTCTGGATTTGGTGTTCGTCTTCTTTCACGGCTATAGGTGCGTATCTTCCTCGGCCTCACCAACCACTTCCCCAGCACTCAAATTCATCAAGCCAAACTCCGCCAACAAAAAGCCCTGAAGCATCCACACCTTATCGATAGCCTTCTTGCGTGCTTCCTGCTCACCCATTTCCTTGTCCCAATTCTCATGGCTGACACAAGCGTTTTCGCCGATCACTGTAAAGCCGTTATCCAGCGTCAAGCAGCACACCGTATGTACCGTGTTCGGAAAAACAAAGTAAGCTTCGTTTCTTATACAGCCCTCCACGACATCCGCTGTAATTTTGGTTGGAAGAACATGAAGCGTTACTTTTGACGGCTTCCGCATATCATCAAGCGACGTATAACCACCCTCAAACGCCTCAGCCGGTGAAAATGACTCATAACAGTCTGCATAGCGATTGAATCTTGGCCGCCTGTACTGTTTTGTGACTCTTGAACTTTGGTAATTCAATTTGATTCTGTTTCATGTGAAACTCCTTTTCTGAATACACGCTAATGGATTTACGCTGACCTTCTGCTAGACCTCTTGCTTCGCGCCACATTCTTTTTTGGCGCAGGATTAGGTTGTGACAGATTATTTAAGTCCATCTGCTGCTGCCCGATCTTGCGCCAATAGCCATCTTGCGCAAGCACATACTCATCATCCCCAACTTTCCGAATCTGAACTGCCGACAACCCAACCGTCTTGAGAAAATTAACCGCAACACTCACCTTCGCCTGCTGCATCATGTGCGCCTTCGCTTGCTTCTTTAGCTCCCGTTTTGCTCTCCATGCTTTAAACATTTTTGCCGTCTCCTTTTCTACATCCGCACCAAGGGAGTGCGTTACCCGTTTAATCCTTTTTTATACACCGTGATCAAGCTCGGCCTTCTTATCCATAGCTGCTGACCAAACCTCAGCAATCAATATCACTGCAAACGTGCCGCCAACCCCAGCCAATACACCCCACCAAAAGTCAGTCATTCCATTAACCTCCTAATCGTTACCGCCAGCGCATCGTACTCGTCCATCTTCCTAACCTGCCATGATGCTTTTCGCCCGTGCCATCCAGTAACAGGCCCTTGATGACAATCAAAGCACAATGCCACGCAAAGGTATGGCTGGCTTTGTTTGATGTGGTGCGCATGACTTGGTGCTGGATGGTCGCAAACTGAGCAAGGAAGCGATTTAACTGCCTCTATATGGGAACGCTCTTTTTTTGTGTAGGATTGGTTCATCTAAAATCCATTCTTCTCAGTCCAAACAATCTCGTTATCTGCGCCAAACGAAAAAAGATATTCGATAAAATCCGAAGCCTCCTTGACATAAAAATCTTTTGTCTGGATTCCCAACTGCACAACTCTTTCGCCATCCATGCTAGGCGCTACCCTCCCATCATGGTGTAAAGGCGTACCAGCGTCCCGCATAACCTTTGCAAACGCATCTACCATCAGTCGCTTCATATCGTCCCGGTGCCAAAGCTTTCCCATGAATTCGTACTGCTTCGCAATATCACCTATCATTGCATGATATTTTTCCTCTTGAAGCCTAGATTTCTTCGGCTCTTCAATCGTACACATATACCCATCTGGTGCAGTCATACATTGAGCGCCAGCAAGCTTGCGTGCTGTGTCATGCTTGAAATAGAAAACTCGTTTATCGTTCATTTAATCATCCAATTTTATCGGACATTCACCCTAGTTCTGTAGGTGCATATATCCCTAGCCGTACTAATGCCGCACTTAAACTGCTTTGCCAGCGTTTCGTATCCAACCACATACGCAAGATGCTTTTGGCGCATTTCGCGTACCTGATCGTCGGTTAGCTTTGCTCTGTGGTGGGCTTTCATCCTGCGTCCGCAAATAAGTCGCCAGTATGCTTTTTCGCATCTGCCATATTTTGCTTGGCAAGCTCAAAATAACTCGGCTTTAATTCGCTACCAATAAACTTTCGTCCCATATTGACCGCCGTATACCCCTCGCTTCCGATACCAGCAAACGGACTAAATACCAAATCATTCGGCGCGGTCCATAAGTGCATAGCCCTCTCGATTACATCAAGCTGCAACGGACATATGTGCTTTTCATCATCATCAGCGCGACCATCCCGATAGTTGAGGGTTCTGGATGCGTTTATATCCATCCATACCGGACTCGCATATTTTTGCCACAAACCGACCTCCAATATATTCTCGGATTCGACCTCATAATCCATACCTTCTGTTTTGCAAGCCGCATGACACTCATCTGCGTCGCGATAATGTCTGACTGGCTTATCATTCTGCCCGGGCTTCCGCATCGTCACCAGATAATCAGCGATTCCTTGCCGACTCATGCTGGAATCTTTGCGGATGGTCTTGTGCAGCAACCCTAATGCTTTAGTGCGCTGCATCGCAGTTACGGGGTCTTTCCAAATGCAAACCTCAGAATGATATATCCATCCTGCATCAAGAAACATCCGAATTAACTCGCCTCTAAAATCACGAATTCCGATAAATCCATCATTCTGTTTGCTTGTTGGCAGATTCATACAATGGAATGACAGCAACCTACCATCGCGGGTAATCCTAAACATTTCATCTACCAAATATCTAAAATGCTCGTAGAATTCGCTATGACTATTACTGTTACCCATGTCTCGATCTGAATTAGAGTATGTATAAAGGCTTGCAAATGGCGGGCTAAATATCGTGTAATCAACTGTTCCGGTTTCAATCTCACTAGCCAAATCTACACAATCAGCAAGGTGCAACTCGTAGTCATTGGTTTTGACAACATCACGAATATATTCCGACTTCTGCGCTTTGGTTCCGTTTATCTCTTTTTGCAATGAGGTTTTCATATGCTCCACCATCGTCTCTCCCATCTGCCTATTTTGGCTTTCTTTACGTCTGATATTTTCAACTACCGCACCCTCTGATTCTGCGCTAATCACATGGACATTAACGATGTGTGTTTGTCCAAATCGGTAGAATCTACGAATTGCCTGATAGTATTGCTCCCAACTATCTGAAAGCCCGACAAACGCTGTATTGTGGCAATGCTGCCAATTCATCCCAAATCCTGCGATGCTTGGCTTCGTGATAAGCACCCTCAATGACCCATCAGTAAACGAGTCAATAGCAGATTCTTTTTTATCAATACTATCCGAGCCTTTTATGTCAACAGACCCTTGAATAGCTTTCGCCAGCATAGTGGACTCATCATTCAAGTGACACCAAATAACCCATTGCTCAACGCTGGAATTGACCAACTCAGCGCATTTAACAACCCTATCCTCAATCGACTCTCTCCTTGCTTGATTGCGCTCCAACATTCCAACCGCAACATCAGCAAATAGCCCGAATTTTGCTTTTGACTCCACCACATGACCGACTACATTCAACGGTGGTAATTTGTACTTGTCCCCATTAAACCCTAAGTCCTCTGGGTTGCGGATGCATACGGACCAAGTTGCCATCCATTCCCAAAACTTATACTTGCCATGCCCTTTCAGTTTCCATTTTGATGTCTCGCCACCATCATGGATAAAGTAAGTCGCAAGCATTTCTGTCATAGTCATAATTCCAAGGAATTCGACTTGATTACCCAACTCCATAAAGTCGTTAGGTGATGGTGTAGCGGTGCAGCTTAATTTATACGGAATATCTTTACACGCATCAATAATGAAGTTTCGAGTTTTCCCATCTCGGTTTTTGATGATCGAACTTTCATCCATCACCACGCCCGAAAATACGGACATATCAAAGCTATCCATCATTTCATAATTAGTGATATTGATTCCAGGTTTTACTTGATCTTGCGACCGGCAATAATTGATTGCGATTCCAAACTTTTCACCCTCACCAACCGTTTGATGTGCAACGCAGAGGGGTGCGAATATCATCACGTTACCGGATGTTTGTTTGCATACTTCATCAGCCCATGACGTTTGCATTAGTGTTTTGCCGAGGCCGGTGTCCGCAAATATAGCCGCCCTGCCACGCTTCAATGCCCACTTTACAATCACGCGCTGGAAATCAAATAAATGTTTACTGAGCAAATCAGCGTTTATATCAAACCCTGATATAACTGGGACGATTGCTTTACTTGCTATGAATTCTTGATACGACATGATTACCCTTTCATGTGAGATACCCGATTAAAGTGCCAGCAAATCATTGGGTAAAATGATCTGTCCTTTGCATTAGTTAGCTGGCTGCATGATTGTACATCATTTATTGCTAATTGTGGCACGATTTCCCCGCATCCTCAACACAATCTGCTTAATACGATGTGGGGATAATCCGCAATTTAAAGCGATCACCTTGTAGGGCAACTTGTCCGAGACTTTCAAAATCCACTCATCACGCAATCGGATAAGCTCTTTGATGTCGAATTCCTTAATTTCGACTATTGGGGGTTCTGCGATTGTCATATCAAATGGGGCTTCATCGATAGTCATAGATCATCCACCATCTGAATTCGTTGACCAAGTAGTTGCATGACGTTTACAGCCATTGAATTTCCTAACGCTCGGTACATCTGCGTGTCGGATGCACCGGGAACTTGACTTAGGTACGAATCTGAAAATCCCTGGAGTCTGGCGCATTCTGTGGGGGTTAATCGGCGGACTGACATATCCTGATGCAGTATTTGAGCGCACGGGTCAGTCTGAGTGTTCAGCGCGGCAGCAATTCCCTCCTGATCGTTTATTTGTCCGGCAGCATTGGTCCGGTAAGCAGAAACAAGGGAATGTCCGTTTCCGTCTGATGGGTCAGGCGTTCCGCTCCCTTTTCCTGACCCTTTTAATGTTGCAGATACAGGATTAAACGCTTGAGCGGCTACATAAGTCGTGCTCTCATGCTTATCCGCTTTGCTGGCACCAGACCTCAAGCAATGGGCTACTTCTGGCTTTTCGCCGACACCGAAAGCGATATAGTTCTGCTGCTTCATCCCCGGCGATGCAGATAGAGCTCCCGCGTCCCGTGTGTTTTGCTGGAAAGCTACCGCCATACCACCTTGATTACAAGTTGGGTCCAATCCTCTCGACGTATCTAGGCATTTAGCAACCTCAACCTCATTGCATCCGCTGTCTGGGTTGCTAGATTTCATGCTATTGCTAGACATGGAATCGAACGAATAATCCACGGCATGCCTATCAACCTTCGTCAGCGTGTAACTAGTTCCTGATCCATCGAATCCAGCGCCATTCCCGCCGTTCTCCGGTTTGCGGTCGATTGTGTTTCCGGCGAGGGCAAAGACATGATAATCGCCGCTTAACGCCTCCTGATTGCCAAGCCATTGCTTTTCCCCACAATTAGCCATTAGCGTTCCGAATGTTTGCTTGCCGCTGCAAGTTCCGCTTGGGATGAAGTAGTTTCCAGATGCTCCTACACTTGCTCCTGTCCGCACCATTCGCACATCGGCCACCATGTTACCGAGTTCTCCTCCCCGCATTTCTGGCAGAGGAAGTCCGCCCTCTCCTCCATATTCTTTGCTGGTTGAGATGAAGTGGTTTCCGGCGGCTCCTTCTGGTCTACCCCCTGCGCCACCCGTAAAAGAGCCTTTGCTAATTGTTCCGGCAACTTCTTTCCCCTTTTCTCGGCTCGGCGGAGGATTCCCGCGCAGGCTTTCTTCGTCAAAAAATAACGGCTTTCTACCTTGCCAGTTTCCAGAATCTCTGACAACGAACACACGCCTTCTTCGTTGCGGGACGGCTCTAGGGTAGAGCGGTGTTCTACAGTATTGTGCATCCAAAGTGACCCACTCGACCAATCCGATGCGGCCAACTGCACAACCGGAATTTCTCCACCCGTCTCTCGGTACGCTAAATTCACACCCAGCCATTTCTCCAACCACTGATGCAAAATCTGCTCCATTTCTCGATGAGAACAATCCTGGGACATTTTCGATAAGAGTCCATCTTGGGTTTGCCCACTCGACGATTTGCATGGCGGTGTAGAAAAGACCAGATCTTGTTGGGCTTCCGTCATCATTACGCAATCCTTTACGCTTTCCTGCAATTGATAAATCTTGGCACGGGAAACCACCCACAACCAAGTCGATATGTCCAAGCCTTTCAATCTGCTCTTTTGTTATTTCAGTTACGCTTCCCAGATTAGGTACGTTTGGATAATGATGCGCCAGAACTTTGCATGGGAATGGCTCAATTTCTGCCACTCCGACGCACTCCCACCCTAACGGATACCACGCTACGCTTGCGGCCTCTATGCCACTAAACAAACTTAAGAAGCGCATTATTCCCCACCCCCAAACAACTCCCCCGCCCCATCGGTAAGCCAACCGGCCTGATCGTAATCCTGCTGATTCTGTCCTTCCGTTTTGGGAATTTGACCAGTTGGCAGGTATCGTTCAAAAGTTCGTTGATTCTGGCTGAGACAGTGGATTTTTGTAGCTCAAGTTCCGCCGCCACCTCCCCGATACTCCAATCCCCGCCCTTGTCGCTAATGAATTGAAGAATCAGGTTCCGCTGCTGGGCCGATAGGCTTCCGTGATTGTGATATGCCGCTATGCTGGTGTCGGTGACTTGGGTTTTCATGCTGATTCCTCCGGCTTATTTTGCAGTAAATCCCCTGCATTACCCAGCGCTTCTGACATCGTAGAAATACCAATCATCGGCCTATTCGTTCCACCCATAATCACCTGCTCTGCCTTGTGCCTATCACCTATCAGCGTTGGCGACGTTAATTTATATCCCTCTTTTTCGTTGTGCGCACCAGCGATGCCGACCATCTTCCCTGGATATTCAGGTGTTTCACTTCTCGACCTAAACCCTCGGTAGCGATTCTCAAATTCCTTCGCCACAAAAGGCCAATCCGACTCATTCTTCGTTCCGAGAGCAATCCATCCACCCATATCGTAAATCACCCGATGGATGATAGGATCATCAAAAACCACATCGACATACGTTCCAACCCGCCGAACCGCCGAATCCACCTTTGCCCATGCCGCTAGTGCAGCATCCTGAGTTGACCCCTGAAGCATTTTAACCACATCCGCAGGCTTCGGCATGAACTGGCCACTGTCTGGGTTCATGCAATGTCGGTTCAACGCCTGAGACACCGCATCAACGCTATAAATCTTCATCGATTCCCACCACACATTGAGCGAAAATGTTGAAATATCCCGCTGGTAAAATGCGTGCACATCAGAAATCAAACCACGGAATTTTTTGTAATCGGATTTATCCATTTTCAACCTCGTCCGGTTTCCATTCATCGGCTACATCACGATTACGATCTTCAAGCTGCTGCTGCTTATTCGGCATCGGCCCTTTGTGCAATTTCAGCTTTGCCGCCTCCTGACGCTGCCCCTTCACCGTGCCGACCGCATAAGCAAAACCCTTCCCCCTATCTACCGCCGCTCGTGCTGCAAAAGTAAACTCAAGTACCGTCGCACCAGCATCGATCAAAGCAAGGAAATCAGGGTGGCTCAGGTTGCAAGTGGTCGGATCAATGCCAGCATTCACCATCGCTTTGCCAACCAAGCCGGGGTAAGCGGCACGCTCAGACTCATCCTGTTCGGAGATATACTCTGTGTGTGTTTTACTACTCTTAATTACTTCAGTAGTAGATGTAGATGTAGATGTAGATGTAGCGCCCTCTCCTCGCCGTGCGCTTGGTGATGGGATTGGTGCGTTGCTTTCTTTCACCACATTATTCACCTTGCCGCCGCTTGGTGAATTGCTAGGTGATTTAAATCTGGTGTCGCCGCCACTCACAGAACGCCGCCACTCATCCACCAAAAAGCGTGATGAATACCAGCATGACTCATCTGTTTTTTCCAGCAAGGTGATCGGGTTGCCCTTCTTTCTGGCGTGTACTGGCGTATGGGTATAGGAATCACAACCCTTATCACTACCCTTTAAAACGCCACGCTTTGCCAATTCCCTTAGAAACTTTATTGGCACCCCTGCTGCTCTAGCAATATCTGTAAGCGGCCAGCGCAATACACCGTATTCGTCAGAGTCGTGCATCAGGCAAAGCACATCCATCCATACGCCTCGCGCACCCTCAGAACATCGTCGCAGATTAGCATTGCCTCTCCAATCTGCTGGATAGAATTGAAAGGATGGGCGCTTCATTGGCCATCATCCCCAAAAATCTTGCGCTCGATTTCCTT
>Ga0114933_10001876_pt1 | contig 22740 bp, 20 predicted proteins | sample 4SBtaG_FD_89691 | JGI IMG/M metagenome (GOLD analysis project Ga0114933, IMG submission 89691) | Deep subsurface microbial communities from Kolumbo volcano to uncover new lineages of life (NeLLi) - 4SBTROV12_W25 metaG | ecosystem: Environmental > Aquatic > Marine > Volcanic | place: Kolumbo... | reverse complement strand
TAATAAATCCAAGTATTTTTCATTTTTTCTCAAAGAAATAGGTTCACTTATAAATAATATATCTCCTGTATCAACACCTTTATCCATCTTGATTATGGTGTATCCAGACTTATCATCAAGATTGATTATCGTATTTTGGACTGGTGAAGGACCTCGATACTGTGGTAACAAAGAAGGATGAATATTTAGAGTTCCATAAGTTGGAATTTTTATAAAGTCATCGGATAAAATTTTTCCATAAGCGCATACAAGAAACAAATCAGGCTTCATTTTTTTAAGCTTATCTTTGAATTTAGAATCAAGGATATCTGGATCTAGAAAAGGAATATTATTATTTGAGGCAAATAAAGATACTTCAGATTGCATAATTTTTCTTCTTTTTGTCGCTTCAGGCTGCTTCTTTGAAACAATACTAATAATGTTGTGATTTTCTATTAATGAATTTAAAATATTTATACATGAAGGGGGTGACCCAAAAAAAATTATTTTCATTTTTTCTCTCATAAATTTAAAATACTATTATTATTATAAGGGCGTTAACGTCTCAAAAATTCTTTTCTTACTTTGGTAATGATAAATAATAAATAAATTTAATATTTTTAAATAAAAAATTTTCTTTTTTATGAATTATTAAGCCTTTTATTAAATTATTTAAATGAATATTATTTCTAAATGCGGACTTTAATCTTAATTTCTTGATTTAAGTTTTAATAAATTTTTTTTCAAAAAATAATTCGTCGCAGATAGTCGCTATTACAAAAAAATTTGTATTTAAATTTTTACAAGGAGTTTGTGCTGGAAAATCTATTAGCAAAAAAAATATGGTCTGCTACATTAGGTTACCTTGAGATGGTAATTCCCGAAAGCACATATAAAACTTGGTTGGAAAACACTAAAGGCGTTTCTATCTCAGATAACGTATTGGTGGTTTCAACAGAAAGTATTTTTGCTGTTGAAATGCTATCCCAAAGACTGGATAAAACTATTCAAGATGCAATATATCAAACAAGTAACAATAAGTATAAAATTCAATATGTTTTAAGTGAAGAAAAAGGAAAGAATGAAACCATAGTACCAAAAGGAAAAATTGAGGGTAGTTGGATAAATCCTAAGTTTGATTTTAATACTTTTATTACTGGAAACTCTAACTTTTTAGCGTATGCAGCTACAAAAAAAATATGTGAAACACCAGGCAATCTTTACAATCCATTGTACATTTATAGTGAATGGGGATTAGGAAAAACTCATTTAATACAATCGACAGCAAAAACACTAAAGACCAAAGGCTTAAATGTAACTTCTGTTGCAGGTGAAACATTTGTAAATGATTTCGTAAAATCAATTAAAAACAAAACCCCACAGTTAATGAATAAATATAGAGAGTGTGATGTATTTATTCTTGATGACATAGACTTTTTTGCTGGAAAAAAACAAACCATTGAAGTCTTTATTCATATTATCAACCAACTATCGGTTTCAGGAAAACAAATAGTTATCACAAGCTATAATCACCCAAGCAAACTAGATATGCCTAACAGATTAACCTCAATGCTTAAATCTGGGCTTATAGTGAAAATTCATACACCGGATAAAGAAACAGCGAAAAAATATATAAATAAATCATTTAAAAAGAATAATATTAAGATATCCGAGGAGTTATTAGAATTTATTGGAAGCAAAAAATTTAACTCTTTTTCAGAAATTGAAGGAATAATTAAGTCACTTATAGCTCATGCTGAGCTACTAAACTCAGAGATAAATACAAATATGGTTAGCAATATTCTTAGTGACTATAAATTAGAAAATATAAAAGATATTAACGTATCTAAAGAAAAAATATTTTCACTCATAAAATACATGTTTGGGATTAATGAGCAGGACCTTAGGGGCAGGAAAAATGATAAAAAAACCAACTTCGCTAGGCAAGTTGCTGCATATTTATTGATTGAAAAATCTAACTTCTCTACTGGCCAAGCAGGAAAGATTCTTGGCAACAGAAACCATTCAACCATTATTTATTCTGTGAACAAGATTAAAAAAGTTTTGTTGAAAGATGTTGAATTAAAACAAGAAATTGAGAAAACAATAATCCAAAGCTAAAAAAATTGGTTTTATAAAATTCTTTAACATCCAGTTGAACAATTATTAACAATTTAATTTACTCATAAACTAAGAACACTCGTCAACAATTTGAACAGACTTAATTAATTCTATTAATATATATATATATATATGTTTATAGATAAAGTAATAATAAATATTAAATCTGGTGATGGTGGAAGTGGAGCTATCAGTTTTAATCAAGATTCAAAAAATTCACGAGGTGGCCCTGATGGAGGCAACGGAGGTAGAGGTGGAAGCGTGTGGATTAGATGCGACAAAAATATGTCAAATCTAAATTCCTATAGGTTTTCGAAAAACTTTAAAGCCGAAAATGGTGGAAAGGGTTCGGATCAAAATAAAACAGGATTCAATGGAAAAGATGTTTATATTAATGTGCCTGTAGGAACGCTAATAAGGGACAAATCTAACAAACGAAACCTTCTCGCCAATCTTTCCTGTGATGAAGACTCATTCGAGGTATTGACTGGTGGCAAAGGCGGAAGAGGAAATGTTGCTTTTGTTACATCCAAGAATAAAGAGCCTTTGTTGGCAGAATCAGGAGAAAAAATTGATATTAAGCAAATAGAACTTGATTTTAGAGTAAGTTCAAATTTATGCTTAATTGGACCTCCAAACTCCGGCAAATCTACGCTTATAAACAATATTTCAAATGCAAAACCAGATATAGGCAATTATCCTTTCACAACAAGAGAACCGGTTATAGCAACAGTCCAAAGAAAGTTTCAAAATGTTACAGTGATAGAGATACCTGGGCTTGTTAAGGATCCTGAAAATAATTTAGCCTCAGGAAATCAATATTTAAAGCATCTGCAAAAAACAAATATTATTGGAATGGTTATAGATATTAACAGTGATATTTTAAGTGAAATAAATTTAATATATGACGAATTAAAAAAATATAATAAAGCCTTGCTTGAAAAGAGAATGGTTCTTATTTTGACCCACTGTGATGAGTTAGGGGAGGCTGATCTAAATGATTTTATAAATGAAATTACTCAAAAGTTCAGAAGTCTAAATGATCAAATTTTTACTCTAAATAACTCCCTAGATGACAAAATAATGAAATTTATTGATAAGATTCAAGAGTATCTCTTGGTGATTGATAATGAAGATATGGATGATGATGTTCCCATAATTAAATTTCATAAAAATGAATTAAAAAGAGTAATGTTTAAAGATGACCATTTTGTAATTAATGACAAACAGTTTATACAGCTTGCTGAAGGATCAAACTTAAATAATTGGAAAACATTAGTACAATTTCAGTACAAATTAAAATCTTCAAAAATAGGAGATGAACTAATAAATATAGGAATAAAGAGGGGCGATTTATTGAAAATAGGACAGTATGCATTTACCTGGGAAGAATAATTTAATTGAATCAGTATTTTTTGGTGGTACTTTTGACCCTATTCATAATGGTCACTTAGAAATAATAAGTTATATAAAAAATAATTTTAATTTTAATAAAATGTTTTTATCTCCAGCTGGAAATCAATATATGAAAACTATGCCACCTATTGCGACCCCAGAGCAAAGATTTGAGATGTGTAAACTAGCCTTTGATGATGACTTTATTACTTTAGTTGATTATGAAATAAAAAGATCCTCGCCTAGTTATACTATAGAAACATTGCGATATCTAAAAAATAAATATCCTGAATTTGAAATAACTCATATTGTTTTAGGTGCTGATGCTTTTGATGAAATAAATTTATGGAAAAATGGATCTGAGCTATTAAGAAATTACAAATTTATAATTATTTCGAGATTGAATTCTGATACAGAGCCTATGAGTAATATTAAAATAATTGAAAGCCTTTCTGATATTAGCTCATCTTTTATAAGAGAAAAAATAAGTGAAAATATATCTGTTTTACACTACACCCCAATTGAAATACATAAGTATATAAAGGAAAATAATTTATATAGATGAATAATAATACAAAAAAAAAATTACTTGATAGGGCGATTGAATTAAAAGCCTTGGAATATGGAGACTTTACTTTAGCCAGTGGAATGAAGTCAAATTTTTATTTTGATGGAAGGTTGCTATCATTAGACCCCATATGCTCTAATATTATTACTGATTGGATTCTGTCAAACGCTATGGAGCAAAAGGTTGATTTTATTGGAGGTCCTGCTGTTGCAGCTGTTCCTCTCATTGGATCTACTGTTTTCCACTCTTTTTCAAAAGATTACCCGCTTACTGGTTTTTTTATTAGATCAGATAAAAAAGATCATGGGTTACAAAAACAGATAGAAGGAAAGCTTGTCGAAAACTCTTCTGCAATAGTTATAGATGATACAGTCTCTACTGGAGGTTCTTTGTTGGAATCGTTAAATGCTTTGAAGCAAAATAATTGTGAAATTAAATTAGTTCTAAGTATTTTAGATAGAAAATTAGGTGGATCAGAAAAACTTTTAGATGCAGGTTATAAATATTCATCAATATTTGAAATAAATTCAGAAGGAGAAATTGTTTGAAAGAAGATCATAGGCAAAATTTTTTAGATGCTGTTCAATCGATAGCTGAAAGTGTTTTTGATTTTCATGATAGGTGGAGCTTGCTTGATAATAAAAAACCTGCTCATCTAGCAATAGAGGAACGAAAAGAACTTCTTTTAGAAGAAGTAAACGAATTAAATGATGAGATAAACAAAACAGACGAAGATAAATCTATCAAGCTACTTTCTAGAGAAGCAGCTGATGTGTTATATGTTTCTGTTGGACACCTTTTAGCATTAAGAAATGACGGGCTGGAAGCTATGTATCAAGTATCAAAAAAAAATAATAACAAAACGAAACAAACACACTTTTTTGATAAAAAAGAGAAGAAAGTTAAGAAATTAAATATCTAAGTTTTTAACTTCTAGCGCATTCGTTTTAATGAAATCTCTTCTTGGTTCAACATCATCGCCCATTAGAGTTCTAAATATATCATCAGCAGAAATCGCATCATCGGCTGAAACCCTCAACATTACTCTATTTTCTGGATCCATGGTCGTATCCCATAGTTGTTCGGGATTCATTTCTCCTAAACCTTTATATCTCTGAATATTAAATCCTGATTTGTCAGCGTTATTCTCTAATGCAGAAATTATTTCATTCCATTTCAAGTTTTCCTCGATAATCTCATCATTTTTTTTGATAGAAAAGGAACCATTTAGAAATTCTTTTATTTCAGGATAAATCTTTTGAGCCTTAATTATTGACGGATGGTTATTAATTGTCATTGACTCATTGACTTTTTTGAGTTCCTCTTCATTTTCAACTAATCCAGAATCAAATAAATCTGGTTGAATATTATCATCCTCTTGTTCTATTTCTTTATTTTCATAGCTATCAATATTTTTAGATGCAAGATTTAGAAACTCCTCATCACTCAAATTTAAAATTCTAGCTATATCATTCGATTCACTAAAAGATTTAATATTAGATATTAAGTTGCCTATAGAAGCTCCTTTTATATCTTTCTTTCCTTCAGTATGAGCTATTGAAAAATTGTTATATATTTTTTCAGATATCCATTTATTTAAGTCATTATCAGAATAAATCCATTTTCCGCTTCTTCCTCTAGAAACTTTGTATAAAGGAGGTTGAGCAATATATAGATTTCCTGCACCTATTAATTCAGGCATATTCCTGTAGAAAAATGTAAGTAGCAATGTTCTTATATGTGCACCATCAACGTCAGCATCAGTCATAATTATGATTCTATGATATCTTAGCTTCTCGTGGTTGAAATCTTCTCCTAAGCCTGTACCTATAGCTGTAATTAAGGCCACAATTTCTTCGTGCAGTAGCATTTTTTCTGGTCTAGCTTTTTCTACGTTCAGAATCTTACCTCTCAAGGGTAAGATTGCTTGGAAGTTTCTGTCTCTACCTTGTTTAGCAGAACCACCAGCTGAATCTCCCTCAACAATATAAAGCTCTGATTTACTTGGATCTTTCTCTGAACAATCTGCTAATTTTCCTGGCAGAGAGCCCCCGTCAAGAGCATTCTTTCTAATGATTAGATCTCTTGCTTTTTTAGCAGCCTCTCTTGCTCTTGCAGATGTCAGTGATTTATTTAATATTTTTTTTGCGTCTTCAGGATTATCTTCTACAAACTCACTTAGTCGCCTGCCGATTATTTGTTCAACAGCTCCTTTGACCTCAGGGTTTCCTAGCCTTCCTTTTGTTTGTCCTTCGAACTGAGGATCTTTTACTTTTACAGAAACTACACACATTAACCCTTCTCTTACATCTTCTCCAGACAAGGACTGAATCTCTTCCTTGAAAAATCCTTGTTTCTTCCCGTAATCGTTAATAACTCTAGTTAACGCAGATCTAAATCCTGTAACATGAGTTCCTCCATCTGCTGTTCTTATACAGTTAGCAAAAGATAGAGTGTTATCAATAAACGATTCGTTATATTGAATAGCAGTTTCTACTACAATGTCGTCAATAACTTCATTTGCATACATAATATTTTCATGAATAGATGATCTCTTTTTATTTAGATTTCTTACAAAGCTTTGAACTCCTCCTTCAAACTTAAAGGCTACTTGATTGTGTGGCCACAAGCTTTCATGATAATCAGATATAAATTGGATATTCAAACCTTGATTCAAATAAGCCATTTCTCTGAATCGAGTTGTAATTGCTTCATAAGAGTAATCTATTTCAGGAAAAATTTCTTGATCTGGCAACCAAGTAACGGATGTTCCCGTTCCCTTTAGGTCTTCATCAGTTTGGGCCCTACTTTCTAATGGGCCTTCAGGCTTCCCCTTAATATAAGACTGATTCCATACTTTTTTATCCCTTCTGACTTCAACCTTTAGCCAGGAAGAAAGAGCATTAACTACTGAAGCTCCAACACCATGCAGGCCTCCAGATACCTGATAACCCTTACCTCCAAATTTTCCACCGGCATGAAGTGTAGTCATAACAGTTTCAACAGCTGAAATCCCTGTTTTTTTATGTATATCTACAGGTATTCCTCTTCCATCATCAATCACAGTAACAGATTTATCTTTATTCAGTATCACTGTAATCTTTGAAGCAAATCCTGCCATAGCTTCGTCCACTCCATTATCAACAATTTCATGAATTAGATGCTGGACACCCTCTAAGCCTGTTGTTCCAATATACATTCCAGGTCTTTTTCTTACGGCCTCTAAGCCTTCCATCACAGTTATATCTTCGGCGCTGTAATCTTCAGAGCCTTTGTGGTTATTATTTACACTTTTTTTAGCCATTGGTTTATCTTTTCTTGCGCGCGCGCGTTAATATGTTAAACATATATTATAGTCATATTCCTAAATACTATAGTATTGAAATGAAAATTTATAGTAAGCTCAGTTTAAATTCAAATTAAAGTCAATTTTTCAACTAGAATTTATCTTTAGGAAAAAAAGTGTTTATCAACTTGACTTAATTATTTCCCAAGATGAACATATTTCCCAAGAGATTAAATTTATATTAGGAATAAATGATATGGAAATTACAAAAGAAATTCAAAAACTAATGCTTGAAAGAATGTGGACCATAAGAACATTTGAAGAAAAAGTAATGGAGGTTCATGAAGCAGGAGAGTTTGTTGGTGCTGCGCATCCCTACATTGGAGAAGAAGCTGTAGCAGTAGGCGTATGTTTAGCGTTGAAAGACACAGATTATATTGCAGGCAACCATCGTTCCCATGGACACCCTTTAGCGAAGGGTGGGAGTATAAAAAAAGCAATGGCAGAAATATACGGAAGAGTAGATGGATACTGTAATGGAAAAGGTGGATCAATGCATTTGGCTGATTTTTCTGTTGGAATTTTAGGTGAATCAGGGATAGTAGCATCTTCTGTTCCAGTTGCAACTGGAGCTGGATTAGCATCAAAAATAGGTAAAAAAGATTTCGTTTCAGTCGTTTTTTTTGGAGACGGAGCTTCAAATCAAGGGGCTTGCCATGAATCAATGAACCTTGCTTCAATTTGGAAATTGCCGGTCATATTTGTTTGTGAAAATAACCAATTTGCAATAACAACTTCTTATCAAAATTCAGTCGCTGTAGACAATGTATCAGATAGAGCTCAAGCCTATAATATGCCTGGTATATTAGTTGATGGTCAAAATGTTGAAGCAATGTACGAGGCAACAACAGAGGCTGTAAAAAGGGCAAGAAATGGCGAAGGCCCAACATTAATAGAGGGTCTTACTTATAGATTTGAAGAGCACTCACTAGGGCTTGGAAGAGTTAGAAGAGGTGAGTATAGAACAGAAGAAGAAATCAATAAATGGAGAGATAGAGACCCTATATTAATTCATTCAAAAAAATTAATAGATCGAGGAATTCTTTCTGAAGAAGAATGTAAAGAAATAGAATCGAATTCCTATTCAGAAACTGATGAAGCGGTAGAGTTTGCTAGAAATAGCAGTTTTCCTGAACCAAGTGATTTATATGAAGATATGTGGGCAAATCCTATACCTAAACCATAATTAAAGGAGATTACTATGGCTGAAAAAATTTTTGCTGAAGCTATCAATGAGGCTATTGCTGAAGAAATGAGAAGAGACTCAAGTGTTTTTATTATGGGCGAAGATATAAGACTATCTGTTTATGGCGCTACTGCAAATTTATATAAAGAATTTGGAGAAGAAAGAGTTCTAGACACCCCGCTATCAGAAAATGGTTTTTTTGGAGCTGCAATAGGAGCATCTTTAGTTGGAATGAGGCCAATTGTTGAAACTGTTACCAGCTTCATGTGGGTTGCTATGGATCAGTTGATTTCACAGGCAGCGAAAATGAGATATATGTTTGGAGGTCAAGCTACTCTTCCTGTAGTTTATAGAGCTTCAATGATGTATGGAAGTGGTTCAGCAGCGCACCATTCAGATAGGCCTTATCCTATGTTTATGAATATGCCTGGAATAAAAATAGCGGTTCCTGCTAACTCAACAGATGCTAAAGGTCTATTAAAAACGGCTGTAAGAGATGATGATCCTGTGATTATATTTGAGGACGCAAATTTATACGGTACTAGAAGTGAAATCTTAGAAGACGAAATACCATTTGGTAAGGCTGAAATAGTAAAATCAGGAACAGATTGCACTATAGTTGGAATAGCTGCATCAGTAAACCTATCTTTAGATGTAGCAAATAATTTAGAAAAAGAAGGTATTTCTTGCGAAGTTATAAATCCAAGAACCCTTGTCCCTCTTGATAAAGAAACTATATTAAAATCAGTTGAAAAAACGGGCAGACTTGTTATTGTTGATCCTGCTCATAAAGTCTGTTCAGCGGCATCAGAAATTTCATCTATTGTTGCAGAGGAGGGCTTTTGGGACCTTCAATCTCCTATAATTAAAGTTGCATCTGAACAAGTTCATATCCCTTATGCACCCAGCCTAGAAAAACTTGTATATCCTAATATAGAAAAAGTAAGCAAAGCAGTAAAAAAGACTTTGGAGTAAAAATGATTAAGGCGCTAACATTTGATCTTTTTGGCACAGTTTTAGATTTAGAGAAAAGTACCAAAAGCTCGATTGAAAATATTATTAATAATAATAAATCTGGTGTTTCACCTGAGGAATTTTGGGCATATTTAAGGCACAGGCAAAGAATTGAACAATATCAAGATAATATTTTAGATCTAGGTCACAGCGGTTACTTAAATACAGTCAAGAATGCATTTATATATACTTCAAAAAAATTCAATATGACTCCAAATGAATCTGAACTGGAAAAATGGGATGAGAATTGGCAAAACCTTTCACCTTTTCCTGAGGTTTCAGATGGATTAAATACTCTAAGTAAAAAATTTGCACTTATAGCGTTGTCTAATGGAGAGCAAAAATTCTTAAATCATTTGTGCAACAATCGAATTAAATTTAATTTCCAAAAAATAATTTCTGTAGAGGAGGTTTCATCATTTAAGCCTCATTCTGGTGTTTATAGAAAGGCTTCTTTGATTTCTGGATACAAGCTTTCCGAAATTATGATGATTTCAGCAAATACTTTTGATACCTTAGGAGCTAAAAGTTGTGGTATGGAAGCAGCTTACATAGATAGATATAACCTTCCATACGAGGAATGTCATGAAATGCTGAAACCAGACTATGTAGTTAAAGATTTTACTGAATTAGCTAATAAATTAGTGGATTAAAGGGGGGAACAAATGCCAAGAGAGATTAATTTACCTCAATGGGGAATGGCCATGAATGATGGCACTGTTGTTAAGTGGTTAAAAAATGTGGGAGATCAAATTAATAAGGGCGATGAGTTGGTAGAAATAGAATCTACAAAAGTAAATGCATCAATAGAAGCTCCAGATGGAGGTATTTTAGGCAGAATAGATGTAGATGAAGGAAACCTTGTTCCGGTAGGAACCGTATTAGGACTGATTCTATTTGATGGAGAAAAATCAGATGATTTTCCTGTTAAAGAAACTCAAGAAAAAAATGAATCAAGCCAAAGTATAGAAAAAGTTCAAAGCATAAATGTAAAATCTAATAAAAAAATAATTGCCTCCCCTAGAGCTAGAAATTTGGCTAAAAAACTAAATATAGATCTATCAAATGTTTTAGGTACTGGACCATCAGGAAGAATTACTGAAGAAGACGTAAGTTCATTTTCTGAGGATTCAACCCCAAAAATAGAAAATGATAATTTTGCTATAAAAGAATCAATAAAGAATACAGGAATACGGCAAATTATTGCGAATAGGATGTATCAAAGTGCACAAAATCCTCAGGTAACTTTAAATACTGTCGCTTGTGTAGATAACCTAAGTAAATTACAGAAAGCACTAATTTCAGATTGGAGAAAAGATAAAATTCGACCTCAAATCAATGATTTACTTGTAAAAATTGTGTCAGATACCTTGCTTTCCCATCCTAAGATCAATGCTCATTATATAGAAGAGACACTTAATATTATTGAAAATATTAATATAGGAGTTGCTATGGCAGTAAAAGATGGGTTAGTTGTTCCTGTTATAGTGGATTCTCAAAATAAGGACTATCTCGATATAAGTAAGGAAATAAGAGGTTTTTCAAAAAAAATAAAAGATAATCAACTTCTGCCTGATGAAATTACTGGCTCAACCTTCACTATTTCTAATCTATCCTCTTATAATGTTGAATATTTTAATCCAATAATTAATCCACCAGAAGTCTCTATTTTAGGATTAGGTAAAATTTCAAAGCGTATAGATTTAGATGAAAATGAAGAAATAAAAGTGATTAATGTTATTCATTTATCACTAACATTTGACCACAGAGCATTGGATGGAGTTCCAGCCTCTAACTTCTTAGATGATTTAGTAAAGAATATAGAGAGCATTTAATTTGTCTAAAGTAGGTATTATTGCTAACCCCTCTGCGGGAAAAGATATAAGAAGGCTAGTAGCATCCGGAAGGGTAATATCTAACCAAGAAAAAGCCAATATCATTACAAGATTCATTAGAGGACTTGCATTTAAAGGGATAAAAGATTTTTATTTTATGCCAGATAAATCAGGTCTTTTTAGACCATCTGTAGAGGAACTTAAAAATGAAATCAATCCCTTTTTTTTAGATACCAAACACTATGATGGGGCTGAACAAACACTTCTTGCAGCTGAACTAATAAATAATCTACAGTGTGATTGTGTTTTAGTCCTTGGTGGAGACGGTACGAATAGATTGGTAGCTAAAAAAATAGGTAAAGTTCCAATTGTTCCTATTTCAACGGGAACTAATAATGCATTTCCAATTGTTATTGACCCAACTGTTGCTGGGTTGGCTTCAGCTTATTATATTCAAAATAAACAAAAAAAAGAATTACTAATACAACATCCATACATAAAAGTGATTATTGATAAAAAGGTAGAGGAAATTGCATTAGTTGATTTGGCTATAAGTAACCAAAATTTTGTTGGCTCTAAAGCTATATGGGACCCTGAGGTAATTTCTCAATTATTTCTCACTCAATCAGAGTCAACTTCTATCGGCTTATCTTCTTTAGGATCTAAAATAACGGATATTCCTACACATAGTGCTTTGAGACTACAATTTGGGAAACCTGGAAGAGAAATTTATGCTCCTATAGCTCCGGGCCTTATATCTACTATTATGGTTAAAAATTGGGAACTTTTTTCTTATGACAAAAAATTTATAATTGATAATTTAATTGGAACAATTGCACTTGATGGCGAGAGAGAACTTGAAATATACAAAAAAAATATTTTAGAAATTTCACTTGAAAAATCAGGTCCTTTTGTTATAGATGTTATAAGATCGGTAAAAGAAGAAAATTTATCTAGAATAAATTAAGGAGGAAGCTTATGCCTTATAACGTTAATCACATTCACTTAAAATCTAAAGATCCTAAAGTAACTGCTGAATGGTTTGTTAAAGCATTTAATGTGAAAATAATATCTGAAACTGTCCGACCAGTTGGAGATCAATTCATAATTACTCAAACTGAAGGAGGGTTAGCAATTAATATTTCTAGCGAAAGAACAAATGAGGTTTTAGGACCTGCTGATGATGATGCACATTATGGATTAGAACATTTTGGGTTTGATACAGATGATATTGAAAAAGACATAGAAAGGCTCGTATCTATTGGTGCTGTCCACAAGGAAGGGCCTATGGAACAACCTGATGGAAGAAAAATTGGTTTTATTGCTGCGCCTGGTGGTATTCGAATAGAATTAATTCAGCCAGCTCCATAAATAATCTATTTTTTTCGAGTCCAGGGTATATCTCTGGGCTCATTGATTGATTGCAAGCCTGCAGTTATGTATCCATAACAATACGCAAAAGCTACCCCAGACTTATTTGGGCCAGATATACTTGGCACATGATCTGGCATTAACATATATTCATATCCGACTTCTTGATAGGCCTTTAGGGCTTTAATCATATCTATTGAACCTTCATCAGGAAAAACCTCCATAAAATCTAATTTTTTTCCTAAAATATTTCTGAAATGAACATTAAATATCTTTTTTCTTTTCCCAAAATATCTTATTACATCAAAAATTTCTTTACCTGGATCTTCAAGCATTTCACTTACGGTGCCCTGACAAAAATTTAATCCGTGATAATCACTTTCATGCATTCCAATAAATCTTTTTAATCCATCCACTGTCCCTAAAACTCTTGTTACTCCTTTATATCCATTTGGTGTGTATGGATCATGTGGATGGCAAGCCAGCCTTACCTTAAATTCTTCGGCAACAGGTACCACCCTCTCTAAAAAATAGTCAATTCTTTCCCAATTAGTATCTACATCTAGAACACCAGCTATTCCTGCATTTTCTTCTTGATTAATTTTTGACCATCGAAATGTAGAATTAATTGAACCCCCTCTGCCTTTTTCATTTTCAGACCTAGGTATTCCAATAATATTCATATTGTACTTAACTGCAGGTATTCCAACCTTAGAACATAGTTCGATTATTTTTTGGATTGATTCTATTTCTTTGTCACGTTCTGGTGATTTTCCAAGCATAATATTTGGGCTTTGAGACTCCTCCAGTGGACGAGAAGAAAGAGGTATCTGAACCATATCCAGTTTCAATCCATTTTTTTCAATTATTTCAACGTGCTTTTCTAAAATTTCCTCTGTCCATTCATGGGGATTAATAGATGAAAATTCTCCTTCGTCATTTTCTTTAAATGGGTCTGTACAAATGTTTTTAACACCTAATTGAGACCATACTTCTAGATCAGATAAATTCCTTGGCGCTACTTGAGTTCCTATGTACATTGTTTACCCCTTATTTATTTTGGTATTGATTAAATTTTTCCAATTATTATATTTTTTATTTATTTTTTTGTAAGAACCTTTTTGAGGTAAAAAATTATTATAATCATCATAATCCTTAGAAACCTTAGAATCCTTTAGTAATGATAATTTGGCTACTCCCAGTGAAGTCATTTCGCTATTTTGTGCAACTTTTACCTCAATTGAGAGCAAGTCAGATAAAAATTGATTGAAAAATTTACTTTGAGATAAACCTCCGTCAATTTTAATACTTCTGATTTTGTAATCGATTGTATTTTCAATTGTTTCAATTATTGATTTTGTTGAAAATGCAACTGATTCGAATCCAGCTCTTAAAATATCGTGTTTACTAGTAGATGAATTTATATTTTCTATACTTGCTCTTATTTTTGCATTCCAAAAAGGAGCACCTAGGCCATTTAATGCAGGAATGATCAAGGTTTCTGTGAACTCGCTCTGATTCAATGACTCTTCAATTTGATCATTATTTTCAAAAATATTTATATTTTTTAACCATTCAATTAAAGAGCCTGCAGACAAAATGCTACCCTCTAAGGCATGCGTTGTTTTTTTGTCTATTTTACTTGCTATTGTTGAAAGAAAATTTTGATTAAAATCATATCTTTCTTGTCCTGTATCTATCAGTAAAAACCCACCTGTTCCATATGTGCATTTTATTTCCATCAACTGGTCTTGTTTGTGTCCAAATAAAGAAGCCTGCTGGTCTCCTAGTATGCTATTTATAGGTATCTTTTTTCCTAAGATGTCTTTACTTAAAAACCCAAAATTATAGTTGGATTGAACTACTTTTGGAAGAATAGATCTAGGTATATTAAGTAATCCTAATATTTCATCATCCCATTCTTCTTTTTCTGTATTGTAAAGCCCTGTTCGTGAAGCATTTGTGATTTCTGTTAAGTGCGGGTTCCCCTCAACTAAATTAGTTAATAACCATGAGTCAATCGTTCCTACACATATATTTTCAGTGTCTGATAAGGCTTCAATATTTTTGAGAGCCCAAACAATTTTTGAAAAAGAAAAGTATGGATCAACCTTTAATCCTGTTGATTTATTAATTATAGATTCTAATTTAGAACCCTTTATATTTTTGCAAAGTTCTATTCCCCTTAAACATTGCCAACTTATAGCAGGACTTAGTGGTAACAATGTTTTTTTATTCCAAAATACGATAGACTCTCTTTGATTAGTTATGCCAATTGATAATATATTTTCTTTATTAATTTCAGGTATATTTATTGCTTCTATCAGAGTTTCTCTAACAGTAGTTAATATTTCTTCAGGATCTTGTTCAACCCAGCCATTATCAGGGTAGATTTCTTTAGTTTTTCTTTGACTGCTGTTTATCAAATTAAGTTTATGATCGTAAATAACGGTCCGAGTTGAGGTGCTTCCTTGATCTATAGCTACTATGTAGTTATTTTTATTTATCATTTGATTATTTTATCATCAGCTTTGAGGCATAAAAATTTTATCAATTTTTCGATTATTGGTTTAATGTTTTATTTAAACAAAATAAGATCTATAATCTGACAATGACTTTAGAAGAATTAATTATCTCTGCAGTAAGAATTTTTGCATCTCTTATAGTGTTTAAGTTTAATTTTTTTGGAGCAATTTTAGTTATTTTAATTGATTTTTCTGATCTTTTTATGATGAACTTGATTACCTTAGGCGGAGTTCGAAACTATCAATTCCTTGATAAATTTTTAGATCTTTTTTATATTGCTTATTTTCTAATAATTGCTCTCAGATGGGAAAAATTATTAAGAAATATTAGTATTTTATTATTTGTTTTTAGAATATTAGGTTTTGTATTATTTGAGTTTTTCCAGAATAGATTGATATTATTTATATTTCCTAATGTTTTTGAATTTTGGTTTTTAGGAATTACTCTATTATTTTTACTTAAGTCAAATATAACTAATAGAAAAATAATTATAGTCCTTGTGATTACAACCTTACTAAAAATCATCCAAGAATATATATTACATGTTTGGAAAGTATTAGATAATTATAGGGCTATTGATGTCTTAAACTCACTTCTTGATTGGTTTGGTTAAACTCTTGATAATTTTCTTCTCCTCCATCTGCTTAGACGATATGCTCTCTTCTTTATCTTTAAGTTTTTAGGCCTTTCTGGCATAAAATTGTTACTAATATTGGATTTTATTTTTTTACTTAATTTATTGATGTCAAATATTTTTCCTTCGGACTTTTTGCTAGGCTTTAAGTTTGGAAGTTCTGATAAAAATTGTCCTGTCGCAGTGTTGGTAGAAGCGACAAACTCTGGTGTTCCTTCACAAATAATATAACCCCCTTTTTCACCTGCCTCCGGGCCAAGTTCAATTATCCAGTCAGAATTCTTTATCATATCAAGGTGGTGTTCGATCAATAGTACAGAGTTTCCTGTATCGACAAGAGCATGCAATACTTCTAATAATTTTGAACAATCATCGAAAGATAATCCTGTAGTTGGTTCATCTAAGATATACAAAGTTTTTCCTGTTGATCTCTTTGATAGCTCTGTTGCTAATTTTATTCTTTGAGCCTCTCCACCTGAAAGAGTTGTGGCCGGTTGTCCTAATTTTATATACCCTAACCCAACTTTATTTAAGGTTTCTAATTTTTTGCTTACACCTGGTATATTTTTGAATATATGAGTTGCTTCTTCAACTGTTGTATCTAAAACATCAGCTATAGACTCACCTTTGAATTTAATATCTAATGCGTCATTGTTATATCTTTTACCATTACAAACTTCACATGGTATTGTGACATCAGGTAAAAATTGCATCTCAATTTCTTTATAACCAGCTCCAGAACAATCTTCACATCGGCCTCCTTTTACATTGAATGAAAATCGTCCGGCTTTATAGCCTCTACTCATAGCTTCGGGCATTTTAGAAAACAATTCTCTTATAGGCGTAAAAAGCCCTGTATACGTGGCCGGGTTTGACCTAGGAGTTCTTCCTATTGGAGACTGGTCTATTACTATGAGTTTATCTATATTCTCTAAGCCCTTTATCTCTCCATATTTTCCTTCTCTTACTGATTTTCTTGACATTTTCTTTAGCAAAGCATTTGATAAAACATCATTAATTAATGTGCTTTTTCCTGAACCTGATATGCCTGAAACACACACAAATTTATTCAAAGGTATTTTTATATCAATATTTTTAAGATTATTTTCTACTGCTCCTTTTATCTCAATATAATTTTGACTCCCTTTTTTTCTTTTCTTTGGAACACCTATTTCTTTTTTCCCTGATAGGTATAAGCCTGTCAAAGATTTGGAGTTATTCATAATTTGCTTTGGAGTTCCTTGTGCAATAATTTCACCCCCATATGCTCCCGCCCTAGGCCCCATATCAATAATTTGGTCTGCAGATTTCATGACATATTCATCATGTTCAACTACGATTACAGTATTTCCTATATCTTTTAAATTAATTAAAGTCTTGATCAACTTCTCATTATCTATTGGATGTAAACCTATTGATGGCTCGTCACATACATATAGAACTCCGGTTAATCCTGCTCCTATTTGAGTTGCAAGCCTTATTCTCTGTCCTTCTCCTCCTGAAAGAGTAGAAGACATTCTGTCTAAAGTAATATATCCTAAACCAACTTCTTTTAAGAAAGATAACCTTGAGTTAATTTCTTTAAAAATTTCTTCGGAAATCTTTTTTTCAGAGGAGGAAAGCTTTTTAGTTTCTTTTGCATTTTTATTTATCCATTCATAGCATTTATCTATAGATAAACTTGTCGCTTCCATAATATTCTTGCCTAAAACGAAAACAGATAAAGATTCAGGTTTCAGCCTTTGTCCTTTACATTCTGAACATGGGCTTTCTGACATAAACTTCAAAATTTCTTCTTTAATTTTTTCTGAGTCTGTGTTCAGATACCTTTTTTCTATAGATGGAATCAACCCCTCAAAGTACCTAAGTATATATTCGATATTTTCTTGGTTATATTTTTTTTCAAAACCTTTATCTATAACACCATAGAAAAGAAGGTTTAGTATAGATTTATCCATTTCTTTTATAGGCTTGTTTTTATCTACATCCAGCTCTTCTAAAATTGAATAAAAATTATTTTTATCCCACCTTAAAACTATTCTTGCATCATCTATTACAGACATTCCATTTTGAGCTAAAGAAATATTAGGATCTCTGATAAGTAACTGAGGGTCTACTTCTAGGGAAAATCCTAGTCCTGTACATTTTTTGCAAGCACCAAAAGGTGTATTGAAAGAAAAACTTCTAGGCTCAAGTTCTGAAAGAGAGATGCTGCAATCTGCACAAGCTAAATCTTCAGAGTATATTATTTCTTCATCATTTATTTTCTCAACAGAAATAACACCATTTCCAAATTTCAAACCAGTTTCGACAGAAGAAGCTACTCTGTTTTTGTCCACCTTACTATTGATAATTAGTCTATCAACAACAATATCTATGTTGTGCCACTTATTTTTTTCTAAATTAATTTCATCTTCTAGATCAAAAATTTCTCCATCAATTCTTACCCTTGAAAAGCCATCAGATTTGATTTTTTCGAGTACTCCTAAGTGCTGACCTTTCATATGCTTTATTACAGGAGATAGTATTACAAACCTTGTATTTTCATCAAAATCTAATATGCTTTCGACTATCTTTTGAGCATCCTGTTTTTGAACTAATTTTCCACAGTTATAGCAATGCGGAATTCCTATTCTTGAAAAAAGCAATCTAAAATAATCATATATTTCCGTTACTGTTCCAACAGTTGATCTGGGGTTCTTTGAGACCCCTTTTTGATCAATAGAAATAGAAGGTGACAACCCGTCTATCTGATCAACATCAGGTTTTTCCATTCTGCCTAAAAATTGCCTTGCATAAGCAGACAAAGATTCAACATATCTTCTTTGTCCTTCAGCATATAAGGTGTCAAAAGCTAAGCTACTTTTTCCAGAACCTGAGACTCCGGTAATAACTACAAACTTTTCTCTTGGAATATCGAGGTCAATATTCTTTAGATTGTGCTCTCTTGCACCCTTAATTGTTATTTTGTCCGATTTCAATATTTTAGGTCTTTATTATCTAATTTTACAAATAACTCAAAACGTTTTCGACAAAAGAATTATAATCATTTGATTATTACATATTATTATCTTCTAATTTAGGATGCACAACTTTATGACAACTGTAATATAAATTCAACATAGAGGAGATTTAATTTAATTCATTAGTTGTTGCTTCTCAATCATTTATTTAATATGATAAAAATCAGTCTTAGTCGCAAAATATGAATAGTAAAAAAAAAATAATTGAAGAAATCGATAAACTAGTTGAGGATATTCAAGTTAGCTCGGTCTTAAATAATAATAGATATATTAATAAGATTTTTTCTGAAAAAATAGTTCCTGTGTTATTTGAAATAAAAACTAACTTAGAAGTAAGTAATCCGGTCCAAATTGAATTTAAAGAAAAAATCAATTATTGTGTGGCAACTACCTCTGATATTGTAGATCTTAACTCAAATTATTCAGTTTTTTATTCTAGAATTAGAATATTAAGAGAAAATATCTTAACAAAAATAAAGTAATGGGTACAATCTCAAAAAATAATATAAATATTACCTGGGATAAGGATAATGATTGGGGTAAATTTTCTGAACTAATAATTGACTCAATAAGTACAACTTTAGTTTATGAAAAAATAGAAAAAACTTTGATTATTAATGTTTATTTTGTTGATAATAATCAAATCAAAGAATTGAATAACCAATACTTAGAAAATAACTATGAAACAGATGTATTGTCCTTTAATTTTTATGATGGCTGGAAAGATGGAAAAATAGTAGAAAAAAAAGGGCTTTTCCCGGGAGAAGAAAATTTAAATGAATTGGGAGAGTTATATTTGTCAATTCCAAAAATAATTCAACAATCTAAAGAAAATAATGTAACTTTTCTAAAAGAATTATCCACAATGGCTGTTCATGGGACACTTCATCTTTTAGGATATAATCATGAAGTTTTAAATGAAGAAAAAATAATGTTTTCTAAAACAAGTAAAATATTAGAAAATATTTCTTTAAAAGAATAATTATGACCCTAAAAAGAGAAGTTTTATATCAAAAATGGCGACCTAGAAAATTTGCGGATGTGGTTGGTCAAGATCATATAACTTTGACATTAAAAAATTCATTGATGAGAGATAAGTATGCTCATGCATACTTATTCACCGGTCCAAGAGGGACTGGAAAAACCTCAACTGCAAGAATCTTAGCTAAAGCATTGAATACTGAGAGAGATTCAGAGGGTGAGCCACTATTAGACACTGAGATTTCACTTGATATTGATTCAGGTAAATTTTTAGATCTTATTGAAATAGATGCTGCTTCAAATAGAAGAATAGATGATATTAGATCCTTATTAGAAAATGTTCAGTTCATGCCATCAAAAGGAAAGTATAAAGTATATATCATTGATGAGGTTCATATGCTAACTAATGAAGCATTCAATGCATTATTGAAGACCTTAGAAGAGCCTCCCCCGCAGGTTATAATGATATTGGCTACAACCGAGATTCAAAAATTGCCAGAAACAATAGTTTCTAGATGCCAAAGATATGATTTTAGGAATGTGTCTGACGCAGATATTGTTAGTAGATTGAGGCATATCTCGGATTCAGAAACAATTTCTTGTGATGATGATTTGTTATGGTTTATTGCACAAAACTCTTCTGGTTCCCTAAGAGATGCTTGTAATCTGCTTGAACAATTATCAGTCGCTTTTGATGATTTATCCATTGAAAATGCAAGAAGTTTATTTGGAATAATGGATGAAAATATTTCTTTGGAAATTTTTAATAATATTTTAAAAAATGATCAAGAAAATCTTATTGTTTTACTTCAAGACCTAAGAGTTAAAGGTGTTGATTTTAGAATGCTATCTTCATCTATAATTGATGCTTTAAGATTAGGCGTTTTTACCTCGAATGGCATAATTACCTTAGAAGGGTATTCTAAGGACCATTTACAGGTAGTTAAGAAAACTTTTGAAGGAATTCCTTCAAAAAAATTACTTTCGATTCTTGAAAAATTATTAAGCCTGATTTCCATTCGAACAGAATCTTTTGATGTTTTGCTTGAATCTGCTTTAATTCATCTTTCCTATATTTTTGATGTAAATAATAAAAAAGTAGAAGCTCCAAAAGTAGAAGCTCCAAAAGATAATAAGCCAATAATAAGTGATAATTCGGCTCAAAGTATAAATAAATCAATTAATACTACTGATTCTGCTAAATTAGAATCGATCGAAGAAACTGAAAAAGATTCAAACACTGTTCAAATTGAAGCCGATATTGTTACACCTGAAATTCATAATTCTCAAGAAAAAGATGAGTGGGAAAAGGTTCTATTTGACCTAAGGAGGGTGAAATTTGGAAAAATGGTATTAGGAGGCCTTCTTAGAAATGTAGAAATTCCTAAAAGGCTAGATGATAAATTAGCTTTGAAATTTAAAAGTAAACACCTTCATGATTTATTCAAAGCTGAATGGAAAATAGATTTAGCACGAGAAGCCGTAAAGAATGCTGTAATAAAAGTTTACGGGGATAAAATAAAATTAGTTCTAGAAGAGCCAGAAGAAGAGAAAAAAAATAATGCTGATGGTACTAATATACTAGATAGCAGCATTGTTAAGTCAGCTTTGGCTATGGGCGCAAAAATTGAAGATGAAAAGGAAGGATAAGTAATGTTTGACAAGATGAAACAAGCTGGCAGCTTAATGAAACAAATGAATAGCTTAAAAAAGAAAATAGATAAGTTAGAAACCTTGTCTGAATCGAAAGATGGAAAAATACAAGTAACCATACAAGGAACTTCTAAAATAAAGTCTATAAAAATTGATGACGAACTTTTAGAAAATATTTCATCAAAAGATTTAGAAAAAAATCTTATCAATACTGTTAATGATGCCTTAAATAATGCAGAAAAGTCATCAAAACAAATTATGTCTGAAATGACAGGAGGACTAAACATACCAGGTTTATAATATGTCTCCAGTTAATAAATTTCCATTTATGCCTAGAGCTTTAAGTCAATTAATAGAATCATTTAGACTACTTCCAGGGATTGGTCCTAAAACAGCTCAAAAATTGGCTTTTTCGACCTTAAAGATGTCATCTGAACAGGTTAAAGATATATCTAATTCGCTTGCAAATATAAAATCTGAAATTATATATTGTCAATACTGTCAGAATATATCTGAAAATTCAATTTGTAACATATGTACGGATAATAATAGAGATAATTCTATAATTTGTGTTGTTGAAGAGGTAATGGATGTTTATGTTCTAGAAAAATCAGGTGCTTTTAAAGGAAAATTTCATGTTTTGCATGGCTCTATATCTCCTGCAAATGGAATAGGTCCAGACGAAATAAGAATTAAGGAATTAGTAAATAGGGTTCAATCTGATTCTTTGATAAAAGAAATTGTTATAGCTACAAATCTGAATTTAGAAGGTGAAGCAACCGCAATGTATATAAATCAAATTTTTTCAAAATCTGAAAATAAATTAAAAATCACAAGGCTTGCTAGAGGGCTTCCATCAGGTTCAGACATTGAATATGCAGATGAGACAACTATCTTGCATGCGATGGGATCTAGAGTAAATATTGATGAAAGCTTATAGGAAAAAAAAGAAATATTTACAAAGTGAAGCCATAGTCTTAAAAGTTTTTGATTTTGCTGAAGCAGATAAAATTTTTACACTTCTTACGCCAGATAACGGAATAATAAGAGTCGTAGCTAAAGGAGTTAGAAAACCAAAATCCAGAATGGGAGGACACATAGATGTTCT